>Ga0160432_100029_pt1 | contig 238637 bp, 214 predicted proteins | sample HID1971M_E0MG_FD_108250 | JGI IMG/M metagenome (GOLD analysis project Ga0160432, IMG submission 108250) | Enriched millipede-associated microbial communities from UW Madison campus, WI, USA - HID1971M_E0 MG | ecosystem: Host-associated > Arthropoda: Insects > Digestive system > Unclassified ... | reverse complement strand
TGGGCGCCGGCGCGAGCACCGAGTACGGCTTCGTCGCCAACGGCACCGCCCCCACCGGCACCGTCACCGTGACCTGCAGCTGACACGACCCCGGCCCGCCGCCGTCAAGGCGGCGGGCCGGGCCGCTCGAGACCCACGTGGCGCAGGGCCGGCCCTACATCCCGAGCAGTGCGCCCAGGTTGCGCACGGCCTCCCGGCCGGCCCGGCTCGCGCCGACGGTCGAGGCGCTCGGCCCGTATCCGACGAGCTGCACCCGCGGGTCGGCGACCACCTGGGTGCCGTCCATGACGATCCCGCCTCCGCCACCCCGCAGGTGCAGCGGCCCGAGATGGTCGAGCGACGGCCGGAACCCCGTGCACCACAGGATGGTCCGCGCCTCGACGAACAACGGCCCGTCGACCCACCCGTCGACCGACCGGCCGGGCGCACCCGACGAGGCATCGGCCCATCGGACGCCGTCGGGCTCGATGCAGTCGAACACGGGTCTGGCGCGCAGCACCCCGTCGGCGATCCCCTGCCGGTACGCCGCGGTCAGCGGCAGACCGGTGACGGACACGATGCTCTGCGGCGGGAGCCCTGCCCGCGTCCGCTGCTCGACGAGTGCCACCGCGTCCCGGCCGACCTCGGGCGTGAACTCCTCGTCCCGCCACGCGGGTGGCCGCCGCGTCACCCACGTGGTCGTGGTGACGCGGGCGAGCTCGAGCAGGAGCTGGACGGCGGACGTGCCGCCACCGACCACGACCACGTGCCCGTCGGCGAGCTCGTCGGCGCTGCGGTAGTCGTGCGTGTGGAGCTGCCGTCCCCGGAACGTGCGTCGCCCGGGGTAGGTCGGCCAGAACGGCTTCCCCCACGTGCCCGATGCGTTGACGAGGCCGCGCGCACTCCAGACGACGGTCTCGCTCGGCCCGCCGACGCTGTGCGAGCGCACGAGCAGCCGCCCGTCGGTGCCCGGCTCCACGCGGCTGACGTGCACGGGCCGCTGCACCTGGAGGTCGAACTCGCCCTCGTAGTGCGCGAAGTAGTAAGGCACGGCCAGGGCGGCCGGCTCGGTCGGGTCGGGGACGACGAGCGGCATCCCGGGAAGGTCGTGCACGCCGTGCGCGTCCGCCATGGTGAGAGACGGCCACCGGTGCTGCCAGGCGCCGCCGGGCTGCGGGGCGTCGTCGAGGACGACGAACGTGGATCCGGCCTCCTCCCAGCCTCGCTCACCGACCGCGACCATGCCGCGACGTCGCAGGTGGTACGCCGCCGACAGACCCGCCTGGCCCGCCCCGATGACGACCACGTCCACCTGGACGACGTCCTCGCCGGAGCTGACCGGTCCGGTCGCCGCGGCACCAGCGGCACCGGCCCGGCGCCGTGCCGCCCGGCGACCCTCCGGCTGCTCGGCCGGAGAAGCTACCGGTTCGGCGGCCGGAGCGTCTGCTCGGGCAGCCGGTTCGGCGGCCGAGGCGTCTGCTGGGGCAGCGGGTGCGGCGGGTTCAGCCGCGGGACGCACAGCAGGAAGGGCGGACGGATCCTCCGCGTGCGCGACGACCACGTCGAACGCAGGACGCCGTCGAGCGTTGACGACTGGTTCGACCGGGCCGGCGACGGCCCGCTCGGCAGCAGGCGTGCCAGCTGGTGCGACGGCCCGCTCGACCTCAACAGGCACTGCAGGCGGGACGGCGGGACGGACCGTCCGGGAAGCGACGGGGCCGGACGCAGGCCTGCCGGCCGAGGTCCTGGTCGCATCGACGGTGGGGATGACGGCCGTCACGTCGCCCCTGCCACCAGGGCTCGGTGCGACATGTCCCCTGGCCGGGGTCGGCCGACTCGCGCCGACGGCGCCCGAGCCGGCAGCGCGCCGGCCTGCCGTGCCCGAGTCCGGGGGACCCGACTCAGCAGCGATCGAGTGGGGAGCCCCCGAGTCAGCAGCGATCGAGTGGGGAGCGCCCGAGTCAGAAGCACCCGAGTCGACGGCGCTCGAGCCCGCAGCACCCGCGTCGACGACGCCCGAGCCCGTCGCACCCGACGCACCCGTGCCCGTGCCCGTGCCCGTGCCCGTGTCAGCAGTACCCGTGTCAGCAGTGCCCGTGTCAGCAGTGCCCGTGTCAGCAGTGCCCGTGCCAGCAGTGCCCGTGCCAGCAGTGCCCGTGTCAGCCGTGCCCGTGTCACCGGTGCGCGTGTCACGGTCCTGTGCGTCGATCTCGGAGCCAGGTTCGGACCCGACGCCACGATCCCCGTCCGTACCGCGCTGCGTGATCGCCAGCTCGTCGGCCCGCCGCAGCTCCCGACGCGTCCGCGGGGTCCGCTCACCCGCGCGCTGGGTGATCGGCGAAGCATCCATGACCGACCCAACGTACCTGCTGCACGAGCGACGCAGGGCCGGTGGGCCCGAGAGACGCCCGACCAGCCGATCCCCTCCGCAGACCGCGGCGCGCGTGGTGGGATGAGGCCATGCCGGACGACACGACTGCGCAGGTCACCGCGACCGCCGGACCGCTCGACGAAGGGACCGCCGAGGCCGTCCGGCGGCTTGCTGCCCGGGCCATGGCGGAGGACAGGGTGGCGCCGCTCTCGGAGCAGCCGCTCCTGTGGCTGACGGACCCCGAGCCCCCTGCCGTGCACCTGTGCGCGAGGAACCGGGCGGGCGAGCTCGTCGGGTACGCGCAGGCGGACGTCGGCGCCGCGACCTCGGCGTCGGCGGAGCTCGTCGTCGACCCTGCTCTGCGCCGCACCGGCATCGGCACCCGTCTGCTCGGCCGGTTGGCGTCGGAGGCGGCCGTCGTCCCCGGGCGCACGCTGCGGGTCTGGGCGCACGGAGACCTGCCGTCCGCGCGGGCCTTCGCGGGTGCCGCCGGGATGGTCGTGGTGCGGGAGCTGTGGCGGATGAGCCTGGACCTGACGACGCCCCGGCAGGACCGTCCGCTGCCGCAGGGCGTGACCGTCCGTCGGTTCGTCCCGGGGCAGGACGAGGAGGCCTGGCGTCGCGTGAACTCCCGGGCGTTCGCCTACCACCCGGAGCAGGGCCGCATGACGTCGAACGACCTGCGCGCCCGGGAGGCGGAGCCGTGGTTCGACCCGGCGGGCTTCCTGCTCGCCGAGCGGGAGGGCACGCTGCTCGGGTCGGTCTGGACGAAGGTGCACCGAGCCGACGAGGACGCCGACGAGACCGCCGACGAGACCGCTGACGAGACCGCTCCCGGAAACGCCGCCGGGTTCGCAGCCAGGGACGCCGACGACGCCGGCGCGTCCGGTAGCGCCGTGCCTGTCGGGGAGATCTACGTGGTCGGCGTCGACCCGGACGCGCAGGGCCTGGGCCTGGGCGGGGCCTTGACGGCGCTCGGCCTGGACCACCTGGCGGGCCTCGGCCTGGGCACCGCGATCCTCTACACCGGCGCCGAGAACACGGTCGCGATCCGTACGTACAGCCGGCTCGGGTTCGTCAAGGAGGCCGCCGACGTCATGTTCGGCTACGACACCCAGGGTTCACGCTCAGGTGTCACGATGGGCTCATGACGGACGCCCCTGCCATCGACCCGTCCCTCGCGGCACACATCGCCGAGCACATGGCGAGCGCCGACGTCGAGGAGACGACGCCGGAGCTCGAGCCGCTCCCCGACGACCGCTTCCTCGACCGCGAGCTGTCGTGGCTGGCCTTCAACCAGCGCGTGCTCGAGCTCGCCGAGGACCCGGACCTGCCCCTGCTCGAGCGGGTGCGATTCCTCGCGATCTTCGCGTCCAACCTCGACGAGTTCTTCATGGTCCGGGTGGCGGGCCTCAAGCGACGGATCGCGACGGGCATCGCCGTCACGGCGGCGTCGGGCCTGTCCCCACGGCAGGTGCTCGAGGCGATCAGCGAGAAGGCGCACGAGCTGCAGGACAGGCACGCGCGCGTGTTCGCCGAGCAGGTGCAGCCCGAGCTGGCCGCCGACGGCATCACGCTCGTCCGCTGGGACGACCTGGGCGAGAGCGAGCAGGACCGTCTGCGCAAGTTCTTCCGCCGGCAGATCTTCCCGGTGCTCACACCGCTCGCGGTGGACCCGGCGCATCCCTTCCCGTACATCTCCGGGCTGTCGCTGAACCTGGCGGTGGTCGTGGTGAACCCGACGACCGGCAAGGAGCACTTCGCGCGCGTCAAGGTGCCGCCGCTGCTCCCCCGGTTCATCGCGGTCGACGCGAGCGGCCGCCCGTCGGCGCCGGACGTGCAGGCCGCGTCCGTGGAGAAGGGCCCGATGTCGTTCGTGCCCGTCGAGGACGTGATCTCCGAGCACCTGGAGCACCTGTTCCCCGGCATGGAGGTCATCGAGCACCACACGTTCCGGGTGACCCGCAACGAGGACGTCGAGGTCGAGGAGGACGACGCCGAGAACCTCCTGCAGGCCATGGAGAAGGAGCTGCTGCGGCGCCGCTTCGGTCCGCCCGTGCGGCTCGAGCTCGCGGAGGGCATCAGCCCGCGCATCCGTCAGCTGCTGATCCGGGAGCTCGGGATGGCCCCCGAGGAGGTCTACGAGCTGCCTGCGCCGCTCGACTACACCGGTCTCAACGTCATCGCGGACCTCGACCGCGCCGAGCTGGGGTTCCCCCGGTTCGTGCCGACGACCCACCGTCAGCTCGCCGAGGTGGAGAGCGCGACGCCGACCGAGGTGTTCGCGAAGATCCGCGAGCGGGACATCCTGCTGCACCACCCGTACGACTCGTTCTCGACGTCGGTGCAGACGTTCCTGGAGCAGGCGGCGAACGACCCGCAGGTGCTCGCGATCAAGCAGACGCTGTACCGCACGTCGGGTGACTCCCCCATCGTCGACGCCCTCATCGACGCCGCCGAGGCGGGCAAGCAGGTGCTGGCCCTCGTCGAGATCAAGGCGCGGTTCGACGAGCAGAACAACATCTCCTGGGCCCGCAAGCTCGAGCAGGCGGGCGTGCACGTCGTGTACGGCATCGTCGGGCTCAAGACCCACTGCAAGCTGTCGCTCGTGGTCCGTCAGGAGGCGGACGGGCTGCGCCGCTACAGCCACGTCGGGACGGGGAACTACCACCCGAAGACGGCGCGCCTCTACACGGACCTGGGGCTGCTCACCGCCGACCCGGAGGTCGGGCAGGACCTCACCCGGCTGTTCAACCAGCTCTCCGGGTACGCCCCGAAGTCGCGGTTCCACCGCCTGCTCGTCGCCCCGCGCAGCGTGCGCGCCGGGCTCGTCGAGCGCATCGAGCGCGAGGCCGACGCGGCCCGTGCGGGTGAGCCGGCGTGGATCAAGATCAAGGTCAACTCGATGGTCGACGAGGCCACGATCGACGCGCTCTACCGGGCGTCCCAGGCGGGTGCGTCGGTCGACCTCGTGGTGCGCGGGATCTGCGCGCTGCGCCCCGGCGTCCCGGGCTTGTCCGAGAACATCCGCGTCCGCTCGATCCTCGGCCGCTTCCTCGAGCACTCGCGGATCTTCGCGTTCGCGAACTCGGTGCCCGACCCGGACGCGACGTTCGAGGGCACCGAGGTGTACATCGGCTCGGCCGACCTGATGCACCGCAACCTCGACCGCCGCGTCGAGGCCCTGCTGCGCATCGCCGACGCCGACCAGGTCACGGAGATCGTCGACCTCGTCGACCAGTCGATGGACGACGGCACCTCCTCGTGGCACCTGGAGTCCGACGGCACGTGGGTCCGGCACAGCCGAGGTCCGGAGGGCCCGCTCGTCGACCAGCAGGAAGCGCTCATCCAGCGGCAGCGTCGCCGCAAGGGCACGGGCCGGTGAGGGCTGTCCGGCCACCCGCCGTCGTCGAGGCGGCCGGGGCGCTCGTCTGGCGTGTCCGCACCGGGCGCCTGCAGGTGGCGCTCGTGCACCGCCCTCGCTATCGCGACTGGTCGTGGCCCAAGGGCAAGCTCGATCCCGGCGAGTCCGTGGTCCAGGCGGCGACGCGTGAGGTCGCCGAGGAGACGGGTCACGACGTGGTGCTCGGCATGCCCCTGCCGGGCCTGGAGTACGAGATCTCCGACGGTCGTCTCAAGCGCGTGCACTACTGGGCCGCGCAGGTGGCCGGGAGGCCCGACGCGGCCGCCCTGCGGGCCCGACCGCCGGTGCCGCGGGCGTCGCGCGAGGAGATCGACCAGGTCCGCTGGCTCGACGTCGACGTGGCCGCCAAGCGGCTCACCCGGCCGGAGGACGTCGCGCCGCTCGCGGCGCTCGTGGAGGACCACGCGCGGGAGCGGCTCGACACGCGCGCCGTCGTCGTCGCCCGGCACGGGACCGCCCGTCGTCGCGCGGACTGGGACGGCACCGAGCTGGACCGCCCGCTCACGGACGCCGGCCACCGGCAGTCGCGGGCCCTCGTGCCGATCCTGTCGGCGTTCGGCGTCTCCCGGGTCGTGACGAGCGCCTGGGCGCGCTGCTCCTCGACGATGGAGCCGTACGTCGCCGCCGCGGGCGTCGAGCCGGAGGTGTCGACGGTCCTCACGGAGACGGCACACAGCAGCTCGCCCGCGAAGGTCGCCGCCGAGATCGCCGAGCTGTTCACCTGGCCGGCCGACTCGGTGGTCTGCACGCACCGACCGGTCCTGCCGACGGTCGTCGACGTGCTCGCGCAGCACGCCCTGCGGCCCGTCGCCGACGCGCTGCCACGCCTCGACCCGTTCCTGCACCCGGCGCAGGTGCTCGTCGCGCACGTGGCGCAGACCCCGAAGGGGCCGCGCGTGGTGGCGACGGAGACGCACCACCCGGAGGACTGACCGGCGCGCAGGGCGCGCACGGGAGGTCGGAGCGACGAGCCGACCAGGCGGGGTCAGCCGTGCCGCAGCGGCAGCCGAACCACAGCCCTGCCCCGGCCTCAGCCGAGCAGCGGGCTCAGGATGAAGTAGATCAGCGCCGCGACCAGCGCAGCGGCGGGGATCGTCAGCACCCAGGCGGTCGCGATGTTCCCGGCGACGCCCCAGCGCACGGCGGATGCTCGCTTGGTCGCGCCGACGCCCATGATCGACGCCGTCACGGTGTGCGTGGTCGACACCGGTGCGTGCAGCACGAACGCGTTGAGGTACAGGACGGTCGCGGAGACGGACTCGGCGACGAACCCGCGGGCGGGGTCGACCTCGATGATCTTGCGGCCGAGCGTGCGCATGATGCGCCACCCGCCGGAGTACGTGCCGGCGGAGATGGCGGCCGCGGCCGACACCTTGACCCACAGCGGGATGCCCGTGTCGGGGTCGGCCCAGCCGACGGTGAGCAGCGCGAGGTAGATGACGCCCATCGTCTTCTGCGCGTCCTGCAGGCCGTGGCCGAGGGCCATGGCGGACGCCGACACCGTCTGCGCGCCGCGGAACCGGCGGTACGTCTTGCCCGGCGCCTTGTTCCGGACCAGCCACAGCACGCCGACCATGAGGACGAACGCCCCGACGAAGCCGACGATCGGCGAGAACACCATCGGCAGCACGACGCTCGTGTAGACCGAGTGCCAGTACACGCCGAGGCCACCGGCCAGGCCGGCTCCCACGAGCCCGCCGATCAGGGCATGCGTCGACGACGAGGGGAGCCCGAGCCACCAGGTGATCAGGTTCCACGTGATGGCGCCGACGAGCGCGCACACGATCACCACGAGGGCCTGGTGCGGCGGGGCGTCGCTGAGGTCGACGATCGACGTCGCGATCGTCTCGGCGACGGCGGTGCCGAGCAGCGCACCGGTGAAGTTCATGATCGCGGCCATGCTGAGCGCGACCCTCGGGGTCAGCGCACGCGTCGACACCGAGGTGGCGATGGCGTTGGCGGCGTCGTGGAAGCCGTTGGTGTAGTCGAACCCGAGCGCGAACAGGACGACGACGACGACGAGCGCGGTCTCCACCGGACCTCAGGACTCCTTGAGCGCGATGGTCTCGACGGTGTTCGCGACCTTCTCGAACGCGTCCGCCGCATCCTCGAGCTTCTCGACGATCTCCTTGAGCTTCATCAGCAGGATCGGGTCGGTGAGCTCGTCGAACAGCTGCGCGAGCAGCTTGCGGTGCGACTTGTCGGCCTGGTTCTCGAGCCGGTTCACCTCGACCCAGTACTCCGAGAGCGAGTCCATGGAGCGCAGACGCGGCATCGCCTCGGCGGTGAGCTCGGCGCAGCGCTGCAGCACGGCGACCTGGTCGGACACCCGCGCGGGCAGCTCGTCGACCTTGTACAGGACGATGAGGTCGGCCGCCTCGTCCATGAAGTCCATGCAGTCGTCGAGGCTCGACGCGAGGTTGTAGATGTCGTCGCGGTCGAAAGGCGTGACGAACGTCTGGTTGAGCCGCCGCATGATCGTGTGCGTCGCCTCGTCGGCCAGGTGCTCGGCCTCGGCGATCCGCTTGCCGATGTCCTTGCGGGTCGACCGGTCGGCACCGAGCATCTCTCCGAGGAGGTTCGCCCCGGTGACGAGGTGCTTCGCCGAGTCGGCGAAGAGGTCGAAGTACGTGGTGTCGCGCGGGGTGAGGCGCAGGCGCACAGCGGTCTCCGTGAAGGGGGGGACGGTCGGGGATCAGGCTAGGTCACGGCCGGGGTAATGCCTAACGGCCGACGACGACCACATGGACACATGGTGACAGCCCGGCGACGTCCAGGGGACCGGTTGAAGTGGTTCAGCCGATCGCGAGGTTCGCGCCCCGGAGGTCCGCCGGAACGGCGCGGGAACCATGAGGGTGTGGGGGGAAACCGCAGCGCAACCGCGGGAGGCGAGGCGACGTCGGACCGCGGAGCGCCTCTCGGCGCGAGGCCGCTCGAAGCGGCTTGAGATGGAGCCCGGGGCTACCGCGGCCCGACGTCGTCGACAACGATACGCCGCCCCGGGCGGCGGACGGTGTGCGTCAGATCACCGTGCCGCGCACCACCCGGTCGGCCGCACCCGGCCCCCGCCCAGCCCGGCACCCGGCCCGCGCCCAGCCCCGCGCCGGTCGGCACGCACGCCCCGCGCCGGTCGGCACGCGCACACCCCGCACGTTCGGCACGCACGCCTCGCACGGTCGGCACGCACGCCCCGCGCCGGTCGGCACACGCACCCCGCACGGTCGGTACGCGCACCGCGCGCCCGTCCGCACGTCCCGCGCCGGTCCGCTACTCGAGCCGGCCGGCCCGCCACAGCGACCCGGCGTGCGCGAGCTCCTCCGCGGTCCGCACCAGCGACGCGGCCCCGCGGGTGGTCCGCAGCGCCCCGGCGGGGTCGACGTCGTCGAGGTGATCGGCGTCGAACGCGGCGCCGGTGGCCAGCACCTGGCAGAACGCCGCCGCGCGCTCGAGCGCCACCGCGAGGTCCCCGGCGTAGACGCCGGACAGCACGGCGTCCACCACGATCCGCACGTCCGCGGGCCCCGGGGCGTCGGCCACGCCGGCGACCACGTCGTGCACCGGGGCGGCGTGCACGCCGAGGCGGTAGCGCTCCGCGACGGTGCCGGGGTCCCGCAGCACCCACTCGCGCAGCACGTACAGCCGCCACAGGGCGCCGGGCAGCGTGTCGGCGGGGCTGTCCGACCACAGCTCCGCGACCACGTCGAGGCCCTCGGTCTCGACCAGGGCGACGAGCCGCGCGACGACCTCCGGGTCCGCGTTGGCCCGGCCCTGGTGCACGAGCGCCGCCGCCGTGGTGTGCGCCACCTCGTCGCGCAGCGCGGGGTCGAGCGCGCCCGGCAGCGCGTCGGCCTGCGCCGGGTCGAGCATCGCCGGGCGCCGCGGTCGGCGGGGCTCACCGGTGTCGGTCATCCGTGCCTCCGTCCCTGGCTCTGTCGTTCGGCCCTGTCGTTCGGCCTGTCGTTCGGCCCTGTCGTTCGGCCCTGTCGTTCGGCTCTGTCGTCCGGCCCTGTCGTCCGGCCCTGTCGTTCGGCCCTGTCGTTCGGCCCTGTCATCCGGCTTTGTCGTTCTGCTCTGTCGGTGGCTGTGTCACTCGGCCTGAGCCGGGTTCCGGTCCGTGCTCCGCCCCCCTCGGGCGCGGTCCCCAGCGGACCGGCGACGGCCCGTGCACCGCTCTCGTGGTGCTGATCGGACGATCCTGCCCTGCAGCGCGCGTGGGGCGAAACCCCGTTCGACGTGCGTCGTCATGCCACGCGGGCCACAGTAAGGAAGAACTCCCGGGACGGGCTCGGGGGCCAGGAGGTGCCCATCATGTCCCACGCGTCAGCGTCGCCGCAGGGGGCGGCTGCAGGGGGTGGCGAGTACCGCAGCCCCCACCACAACAAGGCGATCGCGCTCGCCGTCGCCGCCGCAGTCGGCGGGTTCCTGTTCGGCTTCGACAGCTCCGTCATCAACGGTGCCGTCGACGCGTTCGGGGTGCACTTCGACATCGGCTCGGCCCTCCAGGGCTTCGCCGTCGCCATCGCCCTCCTCGGCTGCGCGGTCGGTGCCTGGGCGGGCGGGCGGCTCGCCGACCGGTGGGGCCGGCCGCGGGTCATGTTCCTCGGCGCGGTGCTGTTCTTCGTCTCGTCGATCCTCACGGGCCTCGCCTGGAGCATCTGGGACTTCATGCTGTGGCGGACGCTGGCCGGCATCGGCATCGGCATCGCCTCGGTCATCGCCCCGGCGTACATCGCCGAGATCGCCCCCGCGGCCCTCCGTGGACGCCTGGGGTCGCTCCAGCAGCTCGCCATCACGCTCGGCATCTTCGCCGCCCTGCTCTCCGACCAGCTCATCGCGACCTCGACGGACCCCGTCGAGGGGCAGCTCGCGGCGTCGGCGGAGCTCTGGGGCCTGGAGGCGTGGCGCTGGATGTTCATCGTCGCCGTCATCCCCGCGACCGTGTACGGCATCCTCGCGCTGCGGATACCCGAGTCGCCCCGCTACCTCGTCTCCATGCGGCGGGAGCCCGAGGCGCTCGCGGTCCTCACGGACGTGCTGGGACCCGACGAGGACCCGCAGGCCCGGATCGACGAGATCAAGCGGACGATCGCCGAGGACAAGGAGCACGCCCAGCACGCGAGCCTGAAGAAACCGAACGGCAAGGGTCTGCTGCCCGTCGTCTGGGTCGGCATCCTGCTGTCGGTGTTCCAGCAGTTCGTCGGGATCAACGTGATCTTCTACTACTCGAACACGCTCTGGCAGGCCGTCGGGTTCGACGAGAGCGACTCGTTCATGGTCTCGACCATCACGTCGATCACCAACGTGGCCGTGACGTTCATCGCGATCGCCCTCATCGACAAGATCGGCCGGCGCCCGCTGCTGCTCATCGGTTCCGCCGGCATGGCCGCGTCGCTGGCGACCATGGCGGTCGCGTTCACGCAGTCGACCGGGTCGGGCGACGACCTGACGCTGACGGGCTCCTGGGGCACGATCGCCCTCGTCGCGGCGAACGCGTTCGTGGTGTTCTTCGGCGCCACCTGGGGCCCGCTGGTGTGGGTGCTGCTCGGCGAGATGTTCCCGAACCGCATCCGTGCCGCCGCGCTCGGCGTGGCGGCCGCGGCCCAGTGGATCGCGAACTTCCTCATCACGATCTCGTTCCCGCCGATGCTCGACCGGTTCGGCGCCTCGATCCCGTACCTCATGTACGCGATCTTCGCGACGCTCTCGTTCTTCTTCACGCTCTGGAAGGTGCCGGAGACGAAGGGCGTCCAGCTCGAGGACATGGAGGGTGTCAAGGTCGTGCGCGGCGGCCGACGCGGCAGCGCGACACCGGTCTGAGAACGCTGGTCTGACCACGCTGGTCCGAACCCGCTGGTCCGAACCCGCTGGTCCGAACCCGCTGATCTGGCCGTGCTCGTCTGAGACATCCCGGAGGTCCCCGGTTTCCCGCTCGTGCGGGCGGCCGGGGACCTTCGTCGTGCCGTGACGTTCGCCTCGTTATCTGCATCGTGCAGAAGTTGTCTCGCGCAACCTCTCGGCGTACAGTGATTGCTACAGGCAACAAAGGAGCATGATGTCCGCCGCAGCACCGGTCGCCCCCGCACCGACCGAGACCCTCACCGAGAACCTTCCCGAGACGCTCCCCCAGGCACTTTCCACCCCTGCCGGGAGCCTCACGTCTGACAACCCTCACCAGGACCTGCTGCGGTCGGTCGAGCGCTTCGGCCGCGCGATCCGCGAGGCGTCGTACCTGCTGTCCAAGCAGTACCCCTGCTCACGCGGGTCCGTGCCCATCGTCCGGATGCTCGAGCGGCGCGGCACCATGCAGGTCGGCGACATCGCGGACGTGCTCCACGTCGACATCTCCGTGGCCAGCCGGCAGGTGAGCCACCTCGTCGCCGAGGGGTACGTGGAGCGGGCGGTCGACGGCGAGGACCGCCGGGTCCGCACCCTGCGGCTCACGCCCGCCGGCCTGGCCCTCGCCGCCGAGATGCGCGCGGGGCTCGACCGTCGGATGGCCGAGGTCTTCGCCGGATGGACGCCCGAGGACGTCGCCGGGTGCGCCCAGGCGCTCGACCGGCTCACCGGGACCCTCCAGGCCTCGACGCACGCCTCGCACCTGCCCGAGCACACCGGGTAACCGGCCCTGGCCGGCCGGGCCCTCGATCGACCCGCCGCAGGCCCCCAGCACGAGCACCGATCTTCGACCTGCCGACGACGCCGGGTCCACCCACCGTCCGCACGAGCACGAGAGCGAGCACCAGCACGCCATGAGCCAGACCACCACCGCACCACCCGAGCAGGCCGCCGCCGGCACGTCCGCGGCCACGGCCGCCGGCACCGGGGCACCAGCCGCACCCGCGATGACCCACCGCGAGATCCTCGAGTCGATGTCCGGGATCCTCCTCGGGATGTTCGTGTCGATCCTCGCGACGAGCGTCGTGTCGTCGTCGCTCCCCCGGATCATCACCGACCTGCACGGAGCGCAGTCCGCGTTCACGTGGGTCGTCACCGCGACCCTGCTGACCACCACGATCTCGACCCCGATCTGGGGCAAGCTCGCCGACCTGGTCAACCGCAAGCTGCTCATCCAGCTCGCGCTCGTGATCTCCGTGGTGTCGTCGGCCCTCGCCGGCCTGTCGCACACCACCGGGATGCTCATCAGCATGCGCGCCCTGCAGGGCATCGGCGCCGGCGGCCTGACCGCGCTCGGCACCATCCTCATCGCCGACATCATCAGCCCCCGCGAGCGCGGCCGGTACATGGGACTCATGGGTGCCGTGATGGGCGTCGGCATGGTCGGCGGCCCGCTGCTCGGCGGCGTCATCACCGACAGCGCGCTGGGCTGGCGCTGGAACTTCTTCATCGGCCTGCCGTTCGCGATCGCCGCGATCGTCGTGCTGCAGCGCACCCTGCACCTGCCCGCCCGGACGCGCCGCACCGTGAAGATCGACTACCTCGGCGCGTTCCTCATCTCCGCCGGCATCGCGACGCTGCTCCTGTGGGTGACGTTCGCGGGCGACAAGTTCGACTGGGCGTCGTGGCAGACCGCAGCCATGGTCGGCGGCTCGATCGTGCTGCTCGCCCTGGCCGTCTTCGCCGAGTCGAAGGCCGCCGAGCCGATCCTCCCGCTGCACCTGTTCAAGAACCGGACCCTCGTGCTGTCCGTGATCGCCTCGATCGCCGTCGGCATCGCCCTGTTCGGCACCTCGGTGTTCCTCAGCCAGTACATGCAGCTCGCCCGCGGCAAGACGCCCACGGTGTCCGGCCTGCTCACCATCCCGATGATCGCCGGCATGCTCGTCTCCTCGACGATCAGCGGGCAGCTCATCAGCCGCACCGGCCGGTACAAGCGGTTCATGATCGCCGGCGCGACCACCCTCACCGTCGGCCTGGTCCTCATGGGCACGATCCACTACGACACGAGCTTCCTGCTCGTCGGCCTCTACATGGTCATCCTCGGCGTCGGCGTCGGGATGCTCATGCAGAACCTCGTGCTCGCCACGCAGAACACCCTGGACATCAAGGAGGTCGGCTCCGGCACCGCGACCGTCGCCTTCTTCCGGACGCTCGGCGGCGCGCTCGGCGTGGCCGGTCTCGGCGCCGTGCTCGCCAGCCACTCGCAGTCGCTCATCCTGAGCGGTGTCCAGAAGCTCGGCATCGACCCGTCGGCGCTCGGCAGCTCGGGCGAGCTGCCCGACGTCTCGACGCTCCCCGGACCGATCAAGACCGTCGTCGAGCAGGCGTTCGGCGACTCCATCGCCGACCTGTTCCTCATCGCCGCGCCCATCGCGCTCGTCTCGCTGATCGCCGTGCTCTTCCTCAAGGAGGTGCCGCTCGGTCGCCGGTCCGGCATCGAGCAGCGGCTCGAGAACCTGGCCGCCGAGGAGGAGGCGACGACGGGAGCCGCCCTGCCGGCTCCGCCCGTGCTGGCGGACGACGACGCGACGAGCACGGCCGACGCGCCCGGTGCCGTCGAGGGGGCCGCAGAGGGGGCCGCCGTGGCTGAGACGGCCGATGCGGTTGACGCGGCTGACCAGCGCGTCGACGCGCTCGACCGGAGCTGACCCCGCACCACCACCGACGACGCCGCATCCCTGGGCAGGGGTGCGGCGTCGTCGTACGTGGCCTGTCCGGTCGAACCGGTCCGGTCGGCCGGGTCGGGTCGGCCGAGCGGGTCGGCCGAGCGGGCTCAGTCCGTGGGCTCGTCCGCCCGGCGGACCTCGGCGAGGTCGGCGTTCAGCCGGGCGAGCTGCGCCGCGAGCCGGTCGACGTCCTCCGTCGACCACTCGGCGAGCGCGGTGTGCAGGTAGCCGCGCCGGGCGGCCTGGGCCGCCTCGAACCGGCGGTGCCCCTCGTCGGTGAGGTCGAGCAGCTGGCCGCGGAAGTCCTCCGGGTCGGGCCGGCGGGAGACGAGCCCGAGCGCGGAGAGGCGGCTGAGTTGGCGCGAGATCGTGCCCCGGCCGACGCCGATGAACGTCGCGAGGTCGCTGGCCCGGACGCCGGGGGTCGCGACGATGTGGCCGAGCAGCACGTAGGCCGACGGCTCCAGGTCGGGGTGCACCCGACGGGACAGTGCCGTCGACGACGCCTGGGCACGGCGCAGCAGCAGGCCGAGCTCACGCTCGAGGTGCAGGAAGTTCTCGTCGACCACGGCCACATCCTGACTGACGGGCGCTCCCGGCGGGCTCGTCTGAGGCAACGATCTGTGCACGCGTCCAGTCCCCCCTGGGTGCTAGCACCCACCGCATGTCACGAACACGTGCCCACGGTGCTCGGCGACGTGCCTGACCGGCCCTTCTGGCGCGCGAACCTGCGTCCCAGCGCGACAGGGTGCGAGGCACCCGGGTGCATGACGCACCCGGTGTTCGACGCACCCGGTGTTCGACGCACGCGGTGTTCGACGCACGCGGTGTTCGACGCACCCGGTGTTCGACACCCCGTGCACGACGCGCGGACGAGTGCGACGGCGACGGGTCAGTGCGACCAGGTGCGCCGGCGGCGGGCGATCTGGGCGATCGCACGGGCTCGCGCGGGGTCGAGCCGGACGGGCATCCGGCGGAACAGGCCGGGCACGTCGGTGCGGTGCACCACGAGCGGGTCCTCGGGTCCGGCGGGCCCGACGACCTGGAGGTCGCCGTGCACGACGACCACGCCGCGGACGGAGATGCCGGGGATGGCCGCGGCGAGCAGGAGCCCTTGGACGCGGGAGGCCTCGAGGCGTGCGACGCGCAGGGCCGCGACCGGGGTGCCGTCGACGATCATCTGCCGGCCGTCCACGACCACGTTCGGGCCGGCGCCCGGCCTGCCGTCGACGTCGTCGCCGTTGACCTGGGTCTGGACCTGGGCGTTGACCTGGGCGTCGGCCAGGGCGTCGCCGGGGCAGCGGCGTGCGGCCTCGCGGCGCTCGCTCACCGTGAAGATCCCGCCGGGCCCCACGAGCAGGTGCTCGACGACGTCTCCCTGACGACCGAGCGGGACGTCACGGACGACCTCCCAGCCCTCGTCGGCCAGGCGGTCGAGCCGGGTCCGCACGGAGCTGGCGCGGCCGGTGCGGTACCGGTCGTCCGGCACGTCGCGGGAGTCGGGGCCGAGCCACGCCTGCAGAGCCGCCTCGTCGAGCGCGTCGAGCGCGTCGGACGGGGCCGTCGGCACGGGAAGGACGAGCTCGGTGACGTCGGCGCGCGCGTCGGTGCGCAGCCACGCCTGTGCCGCCCGGCGCAGACCGGCCTCGCGCTCGGGGTCGTCCGCGACGACCTCTCCGGACTGGAGGTCCACGGATCCGAGCCGCGCGCCGGTCTCCTCCGTCACGAACAGGCGGTCGGCGCCGTAGCGCCTCCACCGTCGGACCGTCAGGACCTCTTCCACGCTGGCATTATCGGCAGGTCTCGGCCGGACCTTCAGTTGTGTCAACCATCTGGACGCCGACGGTCAGCGTGTCGGGTGACGACACGCCGTCGAGGTCGAATCGGTTCGAGCCGGTGCCGCCCCAGGTGAGCGCTCACAGCACCAGGACGGCGGCACCGGCCGGCCCGACCGGCCGGTGCTCTCGAGTCACACGTCCGTGGACACGTCCGCGTCCGCGGTCACGTCGGACGCTGTCGACGGCTCGAACGTCAGGCTCACCGAGTTCATGCAGAACCGGTCACCCGTCGGCGTCTGCGGCGCGTCGTCGAACACGTGCCCCAGGTGTGAGCCGCACCGGGCGCACCGCACCTCGGTCCGCACCATGCCCAGGGTCCGGTCGGTCAGCAGCTCGACGCGGTCGCCCGCGAGCGGCGAGAAGAAGCTCGGCCAGCCGCAGTGCGAGTCGAACTTGGTGTCGGAGCGGAACAGCTCGTTGCCGCAGGCCCGGCAGCGGTACACGCCCTCGCGCTTCTCGTCGAGCAGCGCCCCCGTCCACGGGCGCTCGGTGCCGGCCTTGCGCAGCACCGAGAACTCCTGCGGAGCGAGCTCGAGCCGCCACTGCTCGTCGGACTTGGTCACCTCGTAGGTCATCTGGAACCTCCTTCGTGTCGCTGCAACACCCGGCGTGCGCTCCCCGTTCCCACCGGACGCGCGACACCCCGTCCGACGTCCCGCTTCGTCGCCCGATCGGCGCGTCGTCGCCCCGGAAGGTCCGGCGCACGGCACTCTGACCTGGAATGTCGTGACTTCTCAACTTCACCGCCTACCCTTCGCCGTAGCGCATGCCGCCCCGGCGCGCCCCATCCGTCCATCCCGAGGTGCTGCGTGCCGCCGTCCGCTGCTCGCCGACGCTGGTCATTGACGCGCTACTTCGCCGTCGTGTCGGTCGTCGCGATGGCCGCGCTCGGCTGCGCCCTCGTGTGGGTGACGTCGAACGTGATGCGGGGCCAGGCGCTGCGCGACGGCACCGCGTCCGCCGAGACGCTGACCGCCTACACGGTGGGCTCCGTGCCGGCCGACGCGTTCGCCGACGGGCTCGTCTCGCCCGAGGAGCAGGCGCGGATCGACGGTGCCGCCAACGGGTTCGGCGACCGGCTCGTCGAGGTCCGGCTGTGGAGCGCGACGGGCACGCTCATGTACTCGTCGACCACCGGCGCCCGACCGGGCTTCCCGGACAACGACCGCTTCGCGCACGTCCAGCGCTCCGGCGTCGCGGACGCCGAGGTGCTCGTCGACCTGCGCGACCACGACGTCCCCGGCGACGGGGCGTCCACGATGCAGCGTCAGGTCCTCGACGTGTACGTGCCGGTGCGCGCGTCCGACACGGCGGGCCCGCGCACGACGGACGCCGCGGCGCCGCTCGACGGCGCGGCCACGACCGACGGCACGCTCCCGGCGGACGGCACGCTCCCGGCGGACGGCACCGTCCCGGCCGACGGCACGGCGCCCACCGAGGGGTCGCCTGCGGCCGCCGGCACCGGCCAGACGCCCACGGCCGCCGACCTGGCCGGCGCCGACGAGGTGGTCGGCGCCGCCGAGATCCTGCTCGACCACACCGCGTCCGAGGCCGCCCTGTCGGGTGCGGTGCGCACCGTCGGGCTCGTGGTCGGCGGCGGCCTCGTCGCGCTGTGGCTCCTGCTGTTCCGCACCGTCTTCACCACGTCGCGCCGCCTGCAGTCGACTGCCCTGGAGAACGCCCGGCTGGCGCTGCTCGACTCGCTCACCGGTCTGCCCAACCGCCGCCTGCTGGCCGAGCGGATGCGGCGCACCGTGACCGCCGCGCACGAGGACGGGTCGCGGGTCGGCCTCGTGCTGCTCGACATCGACCGGTTCAAGGACATCAACGACTCGCTCGGCCACGACCGCGGTGACGAGCTGCTGGAGCAGGTCGCCGAGCGGCTGCGGGGCGCGCTGCGCGACGAGGACGTGGTGGCGCGGCTCGGCGGCGACGAGTTCGCGATCCTGCTGCCCGACGTCCGGTCCGTCGCGAACGCCGAGCGGCTCGCCCGCCGGGTCCGGGCCCTGTTCGTCCCGCCGTTCACGCTCGGCGAGCTCTCGCTGCACGTGGAGACGTCCGTCGGCGTCGCGTGCCTGCCGGACCACGCGCAGGACTCGTCGTCGCTGATGCGGACCGCGGACGTCGCGATGTACGCCGCGAAGCACCACCGCACCGGGGTGTCCGTCTACTCCGCCGACGAGGACGACTCCTCGCCCGCCCGCCTCGTGCTGCTCGGCGACCTGCACCACGCGCTCGACACCGAGTCCGACGCCGAGCCGCAGCTCGAGATGCACTACCAGCCGAAGATCGACCTGAACACCGGCACGATCGTGGGCCTCGAGGCGCTCATGCGCTGGCGCCACCCGACCCGTGGGCTGCTCGCGCCCGGCATGTTCATCCCGCTCGCCGAGCAGTCCGGCCTCATCCACGACGTCACGAGGTTCGCGCTCTCGCAGGCCGTCGCGCAGCTCGCCCGGTGGCGCGACGAGGGCCGCGCGACGCCGGTCGCCGTCAACCTCTCGGCGCACGACGTGACGTCGTCGACCGTCGTCGACTTCATCGAGAGCCTGCTCGCGAAGCACTCCGTGCCGCCGGAGCTGCTCGAGGTCGAGATCACCGAGACCGCGCTCGTGGCCGACCCGTCCCGCGTGGTCCCCGTCCTGCAGCGGCTCGGCACCATCGGCGTGAAGGTCGCGATCGACGACTTCGGCATCGGCAACACGTCGATCGCGCAGCTGCGGGACCTGCCCGTCGACGAGCTCAAGATCGACCGCCTCTTCGTCGCCGACCTGCGCGACGGCGGCCGGGCGGGCTCCGAGGTCGTCGTCCAGGCGATGGTCGACCTGGCTCACTCGTTCGACCTGCGGGTGGTCGCCGAGGGCGTCGAGGACCAGGAGACGGCGACCGCCCTGCGGCGGCTCGGCGTCGACCAGGCCCAGGGCTTCTGGTACTCGCCGGCCGTCCCCGCCGCGCTGCTGCCCACGCTCAGCGACGTCCCGCGGCAGCGCCGGGCGCGTCCGCCGGCCGCCGGCGCGGCGCCCGCCGGGCCCGGGCGGGCGGGGTCGGCGGCGGTCGCGCGGACCGGGCCGGCGGCGGCACGACCCGCACGAACCACCCGGACGGATCCGTAGAAGAAAATTCGTGCAGAACGCTCAAGTCCCCCGCAGCACCTGCCGATAACGACCGATGTGCCGTGTTCTCGCAGTTCACCGGCACGCTCGACGCCCGACCTCGACGCCTGACCCTGAAGACCGGAGGAGCACACCGCCGTGATGGACGACCTGCTGCAGGAGATGATCGACCCCGCACCTGCACCCCGTGACGCACCCCGCCGGCGACGGCTGTGGATGACGGTCGCGATCGTGGGGCTCGCGGTGGTCGGCGTCACCAAGCTGACGACGGCGGCGCTGTTCACCGACAACGCCACGACCGGCTCGGCGATCACGTCCGGCACGATCGACCTCACCACCGACCAGCTGACGCTCCCCGTCCTCGACGGCGGCCTCATGCCCGGTGACGCGGTCGTCGCCCCGGTGACCGTGACGAACGCGGGGACGCTGTCGTACTGGTACGCCGTCACGTACACGGCGACCGACACGGACACCCAGACGGGCGCGGGCACCGGCGCGGACGACGCGCACCTGTCCGACCGGCTGGTCCTCGACGTGTACGCCGACCTCGCGCACTGCAGCGCGCCGTCGGACACGGTCGGCGCCACGCCGCTCGCGACGATCACGGGCCTGAGCACCGCCGAGGCCGCCCTGTTCGGCGACCGGACGCTGGAGTCGAGCTCGAAGAACCGGGTCCTCGGCTCGACGCAGGACGAGACGCTCTGCGTCAAGGTCTCGTTCCCGTCCACGGACGACGACAACGCGTACCAGGGCACCGCGACCGCGGTGTCGCTGAAGTTCTACGCCTCCCAGACGGCCCACGGCGCCCAGAAGTCCTGACCCAGGGACATGATCCGAGCAGTCCGACGCGAGCGTGCCGAACCCGTCGACCGACGGGTCGAGCACGCGACCGTCCTGCACGCCTCGACGCACCGCACGACCGTCCCTCCGCTGCGCCGGCTCGTGTCCGTCGCGCTGTGGACGGTCGTCGTGGTGTGCGGGCTGGCGTACGCCACGTCGCTCGCCGTGCCGCTGTGGTTCCAGGCCCACGAGCAGCGGCTGCTCGTCGTGACCTCGGGGTCGATGGCCCCGAAGTTCGACGCGGGCGACGCGGTGGTGATGCGCCGGATCACCGACGCGTCCCAGCTGAAGGTGGGCCAGGTCGTCTCGTTCTGGCCGCTCGGCTCGGAGTCGCTGGTGACGCACCGCATCGTCGAGCTGCGCAGCATGCCGGTGCTCACGCAGGACGAGTCGACGGGCACGATGGTCGCGCCCGGCGGCGCCGGGACGGCCCCGGAGATGCGGCAGTACATCATCACGAAGGGCGACGCGAACCCCGTCCCGGACCCGAACGCGACCCCGTACACCCGGGTGCGCGGCGTGATCCTCGGCGTGCACCACGGCTGGGGCTGGGTGCTGCAGTGGGCGGGCTCGGCGACGGGACGGGCCGTGATGCTCGTGCCGCCGCTGGTCGCCCTCGCGACGCTCGAGGTGCTGTCGATGACGGACGCCCGCCGGCGCGCACGGCGCGCGCGGAGCAGCGAGGAGAGGCGGCTCGATGCGCTCCTCCTCGGCTGACCGGGCACTCCCCCTCGCCGACCGGGCCGGCTGGACCCGGCTCGGCGTCGCCGTGCTGCTCGGCCTCGTCGCGGCCGCCGGACCGGTGGTCGGGCGGACGTCCGCGCAGTTCACCGACACCGACGAGGTCGCGGTCGTGACCGTCGGCACGCCCGACGACTTCGCGAACCCGACGCCCGGCCCGACGTCCTCCCCGACGTCCGGCCCGACGTCGGGGACCACCACCGGCGACACGTCGGAGAGCACGTCCGGCTCGACCGGGAGCGGGCCGTCGAGGCCGGAGCCAGGCAGCCCGTCGGACGCGACTCCGGCAGGCCCCGCCGCCGGGCCCGGGGGCCACGGCCCTCGGCCGCAGCACCACTCGCGGGTGCCGCTCGTCCGCTGAGCCGAGCACAGCGAAGCCGGGCACGTCCCTCCCACGTGCCCGGCTCCCCCGTCCCCCTTCCGACACCGTCACCCCGGTCACCGGCGCTCGTCCGCGCCGTCACCCGTGCCGTTCGCCCGCGGACGAGCCGCGAGGCCGACCCGGCGGACCGGGAGGACGCCGTCAGGACCGCACGCCGCGGGCGGCGAGCAGCACCCCCGCCGGGTCGTACGCGAGCGACAGCGCGCGCAGCCGGCGGGCGACCAGCGGTGTGAACACCCGGTCGGCCCACGCGGGACCGGCGGTGTCCGTGAAGTTGGGCAGGGAGCCGAGACGGGCCCACGGGGCGAGACCCGCCGAGATGCGGGCGGCGTCGCGCGTGACCACCTGGGCGATCTCGGGGATCATCAGGCCGACCGTGAACACCGTGTACGCGGCGTCGCGGTGCGCGAACGCGCACGGGTCGCCCTCGCGGACCGCGCCGCCGAGCTGGCGGACCTCGACGAGCACCTGCGCCGTCTGCGCCTGCGCACCGACGAGCTCGACGAGACGGTCCATGCCGTCGGGGCCGAGCCCGTCGAGCAGCATCGTCGTCTCGTGCAGCGGCATCGGGTCGACCGCGTCGGCGTGCACGTCGCCGATCCCGGCGTACGGCATGAGCCCCACGGAGTCGAGCACCGCGTGCCCGGCCGAACGGATGGCCTGGATCATCTCCTCGCCGACGCCCGCGTCACCGGTCCAGGCGAACCTCACGTGCAGCGCCACCTGCCCGCGCAGCGGCTCGGGGAACGGGTCCACGTCCGGCAGCCGCAGGACGGCGACCGACGTGGTGCCCTGCTCGGGCAGCAGCTCGCACCACACGGCCCAGGTGCGCAGCACGCGGTCGACGTCGTCGCCGACGAACCACAGGCCGCCCGCGTAGAGCTCGGGCAGCTCGACCAGGTCGATCTCGACGGCCGTGACGATCCCGAGCGAGCCCTTGCCGCCCCGCAGCCCCCAGAACAGGTCCGGGTGCTCGGTGGCGGACACGCGACGGACGACGCCGTCGCCCGTGACGACCTCGAACGCCCGGACCGTGTCGGAGGACAGGCCGTGCGAGCGGGCCACCGGGCCGATGCCGCCGCCGGTGAGCAGCCCGACGACCCCGACGTCGGGCGACGAGCCGCACAGCGCGGCGAGGCCGTACGGCGCGCACTCCTCGAGCACCCGCTCCCACCGGACGCCGGCACCGACCCGGGCCCAGCGCTCCTCCGGGTGGACGGTGACCTCGTCGAACGCCGCGGTGTGCACGAGGACCGCGTCACGCATCTCCTCGGTGGCGCCGTGCCCGGTGCCCTGCACGGCCACGGGCGTGCCGAACGCGGCGGCGAGGCGCAGGGTGCGGCTCACGTCCATCGGGCTGCGGGCCTCGACGACGGCGACCGGGCTGATCGCGTGCGTGAGGTTGGTGGTGCGGGTGAGCGCGGCGTAGCGGTCGGAGCCGGGCAGGTGCACGTCTGCCACGACGTCCTGGAGCGCGCGGGCGGCGGCCGGTCCGGCCGGACGGTAGTCCGGGCCGAGCTGGGAGCTGAGGATGGTCATCGTCGTCCTTCGTCGTCCTGGCCCCGGTGCCCGCGCACGATGTGGGCGTGCCGGGCCGGGGGTGGTGTCCGAGGCGCCGTGTCCCGGCGCACGGGCAGAAGGGGACCTGCACATCCGTCCAGATACATCCCGATCCGGTGTCGACCGGTCCGGGCCGGCGTCGGGCGCTCAGCCCGGGGGGACGGCCGGGAGGCTGATGGTGAACGTCGTGCCCTCGCCGAGGACGCTGAGGATGTCGAGCGTCCCGCCGTGGGCCTCGACGACGGCCTTGGTGATCGCGAGCCCGAGGCCCACTCCGGGGATGGCCCGACGGGTCGCCGTCGTCGCGCGGAAGAAGCGCGTCGCGAGCCGGTCCAGCTCGTCGGGGGCGATCCCGATGCCGGTGTCCGACACCGCCACGCGCGCACCGCCGTCCGCGGTCGGCGCGCACTCCACGGTGACCCTGCCTCCCGCCGGCGTGAACTTCAGGGCGTTGGAGACCAGGTTGTCGACGGCCTGGGCGATCCGCTGGGCGTCCACGCGGACGGGCGTCGGCAGCGCGGACACCTCGAGGGCGACCCGTGCCTGCTCGGCGGCGGGCGTCGCGGCGACCGCGGAGCTGCGCACCACGTCGGCGAGGTCGACCGGCTGCGGGGCGATCGCGAACGTCCCCGCGTCGACCTGGGCGGTGAGCAGCAGGTCGCCGACGAGCCGCAGCTGCCGGCGGGCGTTGCGCTCGATGACCTCGACGTACTCCTGCTGCTCCTCCGTGAGCGGGTCGGTGCCGTCCTGCAGGAGCTCCAGGTAGCCGAGCACGGACGTCAGCGGCGTGCGCAGCTCGTGGCTCACGAGGCTCACGAACTCGTCCTTGAGCCGGGCGGCCTCGCGCTCCTCGGTGATGTCGGTCGCGACCACGACGTAGCCGACGACCGTGCCGTCGGGCTCGGCCCGGCGGGTCACCGCGAGGCGGACGAGCACGCGCGACCCGTCCCGTCGCTCGTAGGTCCAGTCGCGCTTCTCCGGGCGACCCGCCAGCGCGGGTGCGACGAGCGGGGCGAGCAGGGCCATCGGCTCGTCGACCGGCGTGGCGTCCTGGAACAGCTCGAGCCGCCGCGCGTCGAGCTCGTCGCGGACGTGGAAGTCGGTGAGCCGCATCCGCTGCACGACCTCGCCCTCGCCGTAGCCGAGCAGCCGCTCGGCACCCGCGTTGAACACCTCGACGAGGCCGGCGGCGTCGGTCGCGATGATCGCCTGCTCGGTGGCGGAGTCGATGACCGAGATCATCTGGTCGCGGGCGGCCCGGCGGGAGTTCGCCACGCGGGCGAGCTCGCGGGCGTCCGCCCGGGTCCGCTCGAGCAGCGCCTCCTGGGTGGCGCGGAGCGTGTCGATGGACGCGGTACGGGCGCGCAGCCGGTCGGTGACCTCGTCGACCGTGATCGCGACGACCACGGCGACGAGCGCGAGGAACAGGCTCCGGATGACGATGACGCCGGTGATCTGCAGGTACGGGTCCAGGAGGACCGGCACCATGACCACGCTGGCCACGGCGACGGCGACGATGAACACCCCGCGCCGGCCGGGCTGCGCAGCCAGCGCGATGACGGGCAGGAACACGATCGTCGTGTAGAACGACGCGAGCCCGCCGGTGCCGTCCCGGAACAGGGCGATGGCGAGGATCTGCAGGATCGGCAGCACGTCCTGCCACGGCACGGGCCAGCGGCCCCACGGGAGCACCCGCGCGAGCACGGCCTGGGCGAGCACGACCAGGGCGGACAGGGTGACCGACCGCACGCTCGTGACCGGCACGGACGGGGACAGCAGGGTGATCAGGCTGATGGTGTAGACGAACAGGAACGGGAGCTGGCGCTCGACGACCCCGGCGTCCGGGCCGAGGAACCTGCTGATCCGCACGAGGTAGCGCGAGCCGCCCTCGACGAGGTCGTCGCGGACCGCCCCGGTCGCCACCCCGTCCGCCGGACCCGTGGCGGCCAGGGGCCGGGACGGCGTCCCCGCGGCGGGTGTCGGGGTGCTCACGCGGTGACCCGTCCCGGCCAGCCCGGCACCGTGGTGTCGAGGGCCTGGACCACCGCGTCCCGGGTGAACGGCTTCGGCAGGACGGCCTCGACCACCGGGTAGTCCTGCGGGTCGAGGACGGACGTCACCACGACCGGCAGGGCGGGTCGCCGCGCGCGCACCTCCTGGACGAGCTCCCAGCCGCCCATCCCCGGCAGGCGCAGGTCCACGAACGCCACGTCGACCGCGAGGTGGTCGTCGTCCGCGAGCGCCTCCTCCGCGCTCGCCACCGCGACCACGTCGCAGCCGAGCAGGCGCAGGCGCGTCGCGAGCAGGGCCAGCTCGTCGGCCTCGTCGTCCACCACGAGCACCCGCAGGCTCATGCGATCACCTCGTGCAGCACCAGCATCGCCGCGGTGACCAGGGCGGCGACGAGCCCGAGCAGGAGCAGGCGGCGCTCGCCCCGGGCGTTGTGCCGCGTCTCGTCCTCGAGCGCCTCGGGTGTCAGCGTCGCCCAGCGGCGCTCGTCGTCGGTCGTCATCCCATCACCTTGCCCGTCTTCTCGGTCTTGTCCCAGACCTGCGAGGCCCCCTGCCACTCCTTGACGTACGCGTCGAGCGTGATCGCGCACAGCACCGGCCCGAACCCCACCACGTACAGCAGCGGCTTGGTCAGCCACCGGATCCCCGGGAAGCCCTCCACCGTCTTGACCAGCCACGCGAGGGCCATCGCGAGGACGGTCCACGTGTAGAGCAGCATGGTCCACAGCGTCGTGCCCGTGTCGGTCAGGTGCAGGCCGAACCAGCCGGGCACCCGCACCTCCCAGAACCCGGGGAACCAGGCGGCGACCATGACGACGAGCGAGCCGAGGCCGGGGAACGTGAGCCCCTCGAGCCATGACCGGCGGGCGGTGTCCGGGTCGATCAGCAGGGTCATCGTCGTGATGAACACGTACGCGACGACGGCCACCCACCACAGGGTGCGGAACACCTCGGTCGCCTGGACGGAGTCCGTCAGGTACAGCCCGACGAGCCCGACGGCGGCCAGCGTCATCGCCACGGGCAGCAGGTAGATCGCGAACCAGATGACCCCGAACTCGATCGAGCCGAGCCGGTGCACCTTCGACGGGCGGAACCACACGCCGCGGAACCGGCTCGTGATGTGCACGTTCCCGCGGGCCCAGCGCACCCGCTGCTTCCACAACGCCCGCACCGAGTCGGGCTCCTCCGCGAGCACCACGGCCGACCCGTCGAACACGACCCGCCGGCCGTCGAGCTGCGTGAGGAACGTGGTGAACGTGTCCTCCGCGAGGGTCGACGTGTCGATCTGCCCGCCGACGGCCTCGAGGTTCGCCCGCGAGTGGAGCTGGGCGCCGCCGGCGAGGCACGCCATCGCGCCCATCACGTTCTGCGCGCGCCGGGCGGCCGCCTGGGCCGTCACGTACTCGTAGCCGATGAACCGGGCGACCGCCCCGGGACGTGCGCTGCCCTCCCGGATGAAGGCGGTCACGGCGCCGACCCGGTCGTCGGCGAGGTGGCGGGTCATCCGGCGCAGGGAGTCGGGGCGGTAGATGACGTCCGCGTCCATGATCAGCAGCGCCTGCATCCAGTCGTCCGCGAGGGCCTCGCGGATCCCGTGGTTGAGCGTGTGGGCCTTGCCCTGGCCGCCCTGCTGCCGGCGCAGGTGCACGACCCGTCCGGGGTACTGCGCGGCCTTCGCGAGGACCACGTCGGGGGTGTCGTCGGTCGAGGCGTCGTCGACGACGAAGACACGGAGCCGGTCAGGCGGGTACTCCAGGTGCATGAGCCGTTCCAGGGACGCCCCGAGCACGGCGCCCTCGTTCCAGGCGGGCACGACGATGACGACGTTCGGCAGGTACGGCCGCGCGCGGGACAGGTGGTTGCGGATCCCGTGCAGCGGGACGAGCACGTACTGGTAGACGCCGGCGAGCACCGGGACGACGCCGAGGCCGACGAGGACGACGAGCAGCGCGACGAGCGCGGCGCGTGCGGTGTCGCTCATCGGCGCCCGGCGGGTGGGTCGACCGGTCGTACCCACGCGTAGACGCCGACGTCCGTCGCGACGTGGGCGTCGGTCGAGGCGACGAGCGGGACCCCTGCCGCGAGCCACCGGGCCGTCACGCGGGGGCCTGGGCAGTGCCACTTCTCGTTGACCTCGACCGGGGTGCCGGTCGCGACCAGGACGTCCGCGAGCGCGTCGAGGAGCTCGTCGGGCACGTCGTCCTCGGCGAGCCCGATCTTGGGCAGCAGCGAGAACGGGTGCGCGAGCTGGGCCCTGCCGACGCGCCGGACCGCCCGGGTCGTGGCCGTGACCAGCATCTCGACCGCGTCGGACGGCGCGAGGCCGCCCGCGATCATCTCCGTCACGACGCGAGGGCTCCACGGGCCGTCGGTGCCGGGGAACTGGTGGTCGGCGAGCAGCACCCGGTCGGCGCCGCGGTCCGTGCCGAGCGCCGCGAGCACCTCGGGCGGGGCGTCGACGGCACCGGTGGCGTCGAGGATCTTCGCCTCGACACCCGTGAGCACGGTGAGCCCCTCGACCGGCGGCAGGGCACGGACCACCGAGAGGAAGTCGGGGACGTACGTGGTGGTGAGCCGGACGTGGTCGACCATCCGGATCGTGTCGAGCCCGGCCCCCACCGCGGCGGCGAGGTTCTCGGCCGGTGTGCTGACCGCGTCGTCCGAGAACGTCGAGTGGACGTGGTGGTCGCCCCGCAGGGACGGGGTGCCCGCACGTCCGGCCGACGGGGTGGTCGGGGGCTCGGGCGAAGGTCTCGGGCCGGGCACCGCGGGCATCAGCCGGGCAGGATCTCGTCGACCGGCAGGAACACGTCCTCCAGGTACCGGACGTTCGCGATCTCGGCGAAGTCGACGCGGTCCGGCACGGGACGGCCCAGCACGGCGTCGAGCGTGAGGGACGGCATGTCGACACCGGCCGCGATGGTGAGCGGCATCGCGCCCGGGAACCGCGGGTTGACCTCGAGGAGGGCCGGCACGCCCGCGGCGTCGCGCTTGAGCTGGATGTTCGCCACCGTCGTGAGACCGATCGCCCGGGCCACGGCGGAGGCGGTCGCGACGAGCTCGTCGTCGTGCACGGTGACTCCCGCGACGGCCACGCCCGAGTCGACGCGCAGGCGGGCGCGCGGAACGGCGGCGATGACGTTGCCGTCGAGCCCGGCGAGCACGTCCACGGAGAACTCGTCGCCGGGCAGCATCTCCTGCACGATCAGGTCCTCGTCGGCGTGCACGGCGTCCAGCTCGGCCGCGGTGAACACGGTCCGCACCCCGCGGGAACCGGCGCCGCGGCGCGGCTTGACGATGATCGGGAAGTCCCAGCCGGGTACGGCCTGCGGCGTGCCGAGGAGCTCGGTGCGCGGCACCCGCACGGTCCGCTCGCACGCGCGTGCGAGGGCCAGCTTGTCGAGGCACGTCTCCAGCGTGCTCAGCGCGGGCGACGCCAGCACGGTGCCGTCCGCGGCGAGCTCGTCGCGGACCTCGGCGAGCCGAGGGAGCTCGACGTCGACCGTGGGGAACAGCACGTCGATCCGGTCGTCGCGGCACATCGCCCGGACGGTGTCGACGAAGTGGTCGGCCCGGCCGGCGGGCACGAGCCGGCGCTGGGCGGGCGGCACCAGGTAGATCGCGCTCGCCCAGCGGTCCATGTCGGCGGCGAACACCTCGACGTCGCCGCGTCGCAGCAGCGACCGGATGACGGCGACCCCGGCGGGGCCACCCGCTCCTGTGACCAGCACCCGCGTCATCGCACCGTCCCGTCGCTCGTCGTCCTGCCTGCCCTGCGGTGCCGCCTGACGCTCACGGCACCGCACCGTGCTCGCCACGCACCTGCGCCTCGGTCGCGACCGCGATGCCCGCCCCGCCGGCAGCCGCGCCGGTGGCGACGTCCCCCGCCGTGCGGCCGCTGAGCATCGCCGCCTCCCGGACCATCTCGAGGGGCTCGGCGAACTGCCCGGTGCCGAACCGTGACCAGTACCGGGCGGTGGCCCGCACGAGCGACGGGTCCATGTAGTCGCGGTGCGCCTGCGACGCGAAGGCGGCGAGCATCTCGAGCTTCGCGTCGACGAACCCGTCCACCGGGACGAACCGCGAGGGCCGGAAGTCGACGGTGCACGACGGGCTCTGGAAGCACGCGAGCGACGGGACGCGGCGGGCGGCGACCTCGACGGCCTGGTGCACCGCGCGGTGGTCCTGGTGCCGGTCGTGCGACGAGTGCGTGTAGACGACGGTGGGACCCACCTCGCGGATGGTGTCCTCGATCGTCGTGATGAGACCGCCCGCGGGGTCGAGTCGGGTGTCCTCGAAGTCGTGCAGGTACAGGCGGGCGCCGATGACGGCCGCCGACGCGAGCGCCTCGTGCCGCCGGGCGTCGGCATCGCCGCCGACGGCGCCGCTGGACAGCGTGAGGATGACGACCGTGTCGCCGACCGCCCGGTGCGAGGCCAGCGTCGCGCCGATGCCGATCTCGACGTCGTCGGGGTGCGCACCGACGGCGAGCACGGTGTCGGTGGGACCGGCGGACGCGCGGCGGCGGCGGCCCTCGAGGGCCAGGGCGGTGATCTTCTCGAGCAGGGTCGCGGCGGCGACCGGCTTCACGAGGAACTCGTCGGCGTCGCGGCGCAGCGCCTCGACCGCGTAGTCCACGCTCGCGAAGGCCGTCATGACGGCCACGGGGACGCCGGCCGCGCGTGAGCGCAGCTCGCCGAGCAGCTCCAGGCCGCTCATGCCGGGCATCTGGATGTCGGTGAGGACCACGTCGAAGTGCCGCCGGGCGACCTCCTCGAGCGCCGACATGGGCTCGTGGGCGATCGTGACGTCCATGCCGCCGCGACGGGCCAGCACGGTGCGGACGTACGTCGCGGTGTCGGCGTCGTCCTCGACGACGAGGACCCTGATCTGATCGTCGGTCACCGCGCCGACCTCCCCACCTGCCCGACCTCCGGGCCTGACTCACGCTAACGGGATGGTCCCGGGGCCGCGCATCGTGGGAGGTTCCGGGCGAGGGTGGCCGGGCCGGGGAATAGTCGTGGGTGGGGCTCGGTTGGAGCGGCAGTACATGCAAACGCATGAACCTTCGGACCGCGGACAGCGGTCAGGACGAGACGAGCGAGGCGCACCATGCAGTTCGGCATCTTCACCGTCGGAGACGTCACCACCGACCCGACGACCGGCCACACCCCGGACGACACCGAGCGCGTCCGCGCGATGCTGACCATCGCCCAGCACGCCGACCAGGCCGGCCTGGACGTGTTCGCGACCGGCGAGCACCACAACCCGCCGTTCGTCCCGTCCTCCCCCACCACGATGCTCGGCTACCTCGCCGGGACGACGAAGAACATCGTCCTGTCGACCGCGACCACCCTCATCACCACCAACGACCCGGTCCGGCTGGCCGAGGAGTACGCGATGCTCCAGGTCATCTCCGACGGGCGGATGGACCTCATGATGGGCCGCGGCAACACCGGCCCCGTCTACCCGTGGTTCGGCCAGGACATCCGCCAGGGCATCCCGCTGGCCATCGAGAACTACGCGCTGCTGCGCCGCCTCTGGGAGGAGGAGGTCGTCGACTGGCAGGGCAAGTTCCGCACGCCCCTGCAGGGCTTCACCTCGACCCCCCGCCCCCTCGACGGCGTCCCGCCGTTCGTGTGGCACGGCTCCATCCGGTCCCCCGAGATCGCCGAGCAGGCCGCGTACTACGGCGACGGGTTCCTGCACAACGCGATCTTCTGGCCGATCGACCACGCGGCGCAGATGGTGAAGTTCTACCGCGAGCGCTACGAGCACTACGGGCACGGGCAGGCGGACCAGGCGATCGTCGGGCTCGGCGGCCAGGTGTTCATGAACAAGAGCTCGCAGGAGGCCGTCAAGCAGTTCCGGCCGTACTTCGACGAGGCCCCCGTGTACGGGCACGGCCCGTCGCTCGAGGACTTCATGCGCGACACGCCGCTCACCGTCGGCAGCCCGCAGCAGGTCATCGACCGGTACGGCGCCTTCCGCGAGAAGGTCGGCCACTACCAGCGGCAGATGTTCCTCATGGACCACGCCGGCCTGCCCCTCAAGACCGTCCTGGAGCAGATCGACATCCTCGCCGAGGACGTCGTCCCCGTCCTGCGCCGCGAGGCCGAGTCCGCGCGCCCCGCGCACGTGCCGGCGAACCCGCCGTCGCACGCCGAGCGCGTCGCCGCCGCCCGCGCCGCCGGCACCCTGCCCGTGGCCGCCGTCACCGCCACGGACCACTGGACGGGCCGCACCGCCGAGGACGACGTGGACGCCGCCGACGCGGTCACACGTTGACCGGCAGCCACCCACCCCTCAGCATCGAGGAACACGTCAAGGAAGAAGGAACGATGAGCGACCGCACGATCGTCGTCATCTCCGCCGGCCTCAGCCAGCCGTCGTCCACCCGGCTGCTCGCCGACCGGCTCGCCGAGGCGACCGTCGCCGAGCTCGCCGCGCGGGGCATCACCGCGCACGTCCAGCACGTGGAGCTGCGCGACGTCGCCCACGAGGTCGTCAACATGACCCTCACGGGCTTCCCGTCGGGCGACCTCGTCCCCGTCCTCGAGCAGGTCGCGGCCGCCGACGGCCTCATCGCCGTCACCCCGGTGTTCTCCGCGTCGTACTCGGGGCTGTTCAAGTCGTTCATGGACGTCCTCGACAAGGACGCCCTCGTGGGCCGGCCCGTGCTGCTCGGGGCGACCGGCGGCACCGGACGGCACTCGCTCGCGCTCGAGTACGCGCTGCGGCCCCTGTTCGCCTACCTGCGGGCCGACGTCGTGCCGACCGCCGTGTACGCGGCGACCGACGACTGGGCCACGGCCGGCGGCGACGACGCGAACCCGCTGCCCGCCCGCATCCGGCGCGCCGGACGCCAGCTCGCCGAGGAGGTCGCCGACCGCGAGCCGTCCGCCCCGGTCGGCCTGTACGACGCCGTGCCGTCGTTCGAGCAGCTGCTCGGCGGCAGCTGAGCGCACCCGCGCATGACGAAGGGGCGGGGAGCCGGGCTCCCCGCCCCTTCGTCGTGCTCGTCAGACGGTGCTCGTCAGACGTTGCTCGTCAGACGTTGCTCGTCAGACGTTGCCCATCAGAACTCCGGCAGGGTGTCCCGGCCCGGGACGGCCCACTGCGGGGTGAGCGTGAAGCTCGCCCCCGGAGCCGCCGGGTCGACGTCGAGCTCCTGGTCGGTCAGTGCGGCGGACGCGCCCGGGTCCACGTACACGCGGGCCGTGCCGTCGGTCACCGTGTCGTCACCCGGCGCAGGCCGCGCGACGAGGGCGAGCTCGAACCCGCCCGCCTCCTGCTCGGCGATCCGCAGGCCGCCGGTGTCCTCGGGGAGGCCGGCCTGGGTGGTGAGATCACGGACGGTCGAGCGGGCGTTCTCGGTCAGGGTGAGCACAGTCGCTCTCCTCTCCTCCGGGGGGACGCCACCTGTACGGGCGGCGCCGTCGGACCTCACCACCGTGACCATCCGGGCGCGCGTCCGGCAACCCGGGGCCGCTGGGCGAGACGTCTCGTGAAGACCCTGGGCGAGCGGTCGCGGTCGCCCTCGGACGGCACTACGGTCCGCCTCCGGGCCCTGCCCGACGTGTTCCCTGCGCCCTCCCTGCACCCTCCCTGCACCCTCCCGACGCGCCCGTGCTGCGACGCCTCCGGGCCGTCGCTACCGTCGGACGATGCCGATCCCGCACTGGGTCACCGACGTCAACCGACGGTTCACGAACCCCGTCCTCGGCCGGATCTCCGACGACGTCCCACCGTTCGCGACGCTGCACCACGTGGGCCGCTCCTCCGGCCGCCGGTACCGCACGCCGATCATGGCGTTCCCCACCGCCCGCGGCTTCGCCGTCGCCCTCACCTACGGGCCCGACGTGCAGTGGCTGCGCAACATCGAGGCCGGCCGGCCCGCCCGGCTGGTCCGACGGCGGCGCGTGTACGCCGTCGCCCATCCCGTGCGGCACCACGGGGAGGACGGGCTGCGGTTCGTGCCCGGGTGGACGCGGGCCGCGCTCGGGCTGATGCACGTCGACGTCGTGGTGGAGCTGGACGTGGTCGACGGCGAGTGAGGCCGTCGCCGCCTACCGCCGCGCGGTGCGCAGCCGCCGGCCGTTCCCTGTCGCGCTCACGGCCTGCAGCCACGCGGTCGCGGCGGCGTCGAAGCCGGGCACGCTGCGCGACACCGGCATCGCGAGGATCGCCGCGTGCGCAGCCGGCGCCCGAGCCACCAACGTCTCCGGGTTCGCGATACCGACGGCGAGCAGGGCCGCGACGATGGCGCTGGCATGCCGTCCGAGCCCTGGCGGCACGCCGGCGGCGAGCCGGGCGACCCCGATCACCCGCTCGGCAAGCGCGGCGTCGCCCACGACGGCCTCCACGAGCGACCGTGGCGCGTCCCGCAAGGCGGCCGGCGTCGCCAGTCCTGCCGCACGGAGCTTCTCGGCATGCTCGGCGAACGGCGGCTGAGCCAGCACGTCCTGGGAGCCCGTCGGCTGGACGACATCCCAGAACTCCGCCCGGCCCCGGAGCTCGACGAGCGTCGGGTCCTTCAGGGACCAGTCGCGGTTCTCGCTGTCCGCGAGCGCCACAGGGAGGAGCTCGACGGCCTGGAGCATGGTCCGACGCGTGGCGAGGGTGCACAACGTGTTGTAGTCACCGGCCCCGAGGCCGTCCATCGCGATGCCCGCGAACTGCTGGCGTTCGTCGTGCGACGGCCACGTCAGGAGCCTGTCGTCGGCGCCGGTGATGCTGACGAGCCGTTGCTCCAGTCGAGGATCGCGAACGCGCACCGCGACGACCTCCGCGTACGCCGCAGCCCACGTGCGCGCTTCTTCGCCACCGGCCGACGATGTCGCGGCGACCCTCCAGGCGGCGTCGACGGCCTGACGCAGCGAGGTCGCACCACCGTCGAGGCTGAGGAGGAAGGCCCGGGTTGCCGCTGACATGCCCCACGCCCGAGGAGGCAGCGGCGCCCTGCTTGTCGCGGCCGGCGGGAGGTCGCGGCGCAGCTCGGCCAGCGCCACCCGCACGTCGCGTGGCGCGGACGACCTTGCGAGTGCGGCGGACGCTTCCCGCAGCTCGTCGCGCAGCGCGTCGACCTCGTCCAGGGACCGCCGTGGCAGTGGCTCCCTCCGGAGCTTCCCGCGACCGGCGAGCGCGATGAGTCCCTCGAGCTCGGTGATCGCGGTCTCGGCCCGCACCAGGGTGTCGGCGCGTCGCGGGGACCCGGCAAGCCCGTTGAGAGCCACGGCGACGGTGGCGTAGAGCAGCCGCGCCCGGATCGGCACGGTCGCCGGGTCGCCCCGGTACCGGCGGGCCTCGTCGTGCAGCCAGCGTCCGTAGCCCTCGAGCACCACCTTGTCGTTGCTGTCGCGATACAGGTGGTGATGGAGGGCGATCCGGGCGAACGGGCTCGCTCCGTCCACCCGGGTGGCCAGGGCGAGGAGCAGGAGCTTCTGCTCGGCCGTCGGCTCGACCCCGCCGTACCGCTCCGCGCTCACCGACTCCACCAGAGCGAGGCTGCGCCACTGCGTCGCCTCGAGGAGGCACTCGAACGACGCCCGGTTCCGGTACCCGTCGGCGAGGGTGAACAGCAGGAAGGAGGCGATCAGCAGGTCCGGGTCCAGTGCCGGGCCGTCCGGGCCCGCGATCTGGTCCCGGACCACCGTGGAGGCGACGGTGCGCCCGTTGCGCGTGACGACGACAGACGTCCCCGCCGTACCTCGGTCGACCACGACACGCCACGGTGCGAAGCCGAGGATCACCTTGAGCCCGGAGATCACTGTCCCGATCCAGGTCGCAGGCCCCACCTCGGTGATCGCCTTGTCCAGCGCGTCGACGTCGGTGCCGACCGGGACCTCCAACCCTCGAGGTGCGCCGGACCCCAGCTGACGCAGGATCGACACGATCCTCGTGGCGGACCTGGCCTTGCCGTCGTCCGACGCGTTCGAGTCGATCGTGACCTTGAGCCTGCCCGACAGCGCCCGCGCCCAGGCGAAGGCTCCGACGAGGCCGACCGCCACGGTGCCGACGAGCGCGTCCTGCTCGGTCCGTCCCGGCACCACGAACACGGCGCCGAGGGATGCCGCCACGACGCAGATCGCCCCAACCGCCAACCACCACGCGGTGAGCGGCCGCCCGGGCTTCACCCACGGCATGCGGAAGATGATGAGCACGCGGGCGAGGACCAGCAGGCCCGTGCCGATCGCGAGGGCCGCGAGCAGAGGCGGGCCGAGCGGCTCGAGGTAGTCCGTCCGGAACTTCGTCCACGACGTCCCGGCCTGGGTGGTCCAGTGCGGATCGTCCTCGGCGGCGTCCTCCTGGAGCTCCTTGACGCCCACACCCGTCGCGTCCGCCGCCGCAGCTTTCGCCGCGTACTCGCGAGCCGTCGCCTCGTCGGCAGGTGTCTGCTCGAGCGCGCGACGCCCGGCCGCCACCCAGAACTGAGCGGCCGCCAAGGCCGCAGTCGCACGGGCCCGCTGGGTCGTGACGCAGACCCCGGGCGTGGGATCCGTGGCGACGGCCGCGTCCAGGAGGTCGAGGGCCTCGGCCGGTCGGCCGCTCTTCACGAGCGCCTCGGCCTGCAGGCAGGCGCTGGCCGCGTCGAGCGCCGGGCTCGGTGAGGGGGTGGGGGGCGCAGTCGCTGAGGGCGTCACCGGGGAGTCCGACCCGGCCGGGCTCGTGCGCGCCACGAGCGACATCGCCCCCACGATGATGACCACAGCGATGACGGCGCCGAGGAGGGCGCCGATCGGGTGAGCGTCGACGAACGCCTTCAGGCGCATCGTGGCTCCCCCTCGTCGCGGACCCGGACCTCAGAAGTCCGCCGTGGGGCGTCGCATGGCCACGGCCAGACGATTCGCCAGCGTACCTTTCGTCCGATTTGTCCGCACGTTCGACGACGCGGTTTCACCCGTCGGCGGTCAGACCACCCCGCGACGGTCCGCGGTCACCCCGATCGAGACGGTGTGCCCCGACCACAGGGCGGTGTCGGTGCACCCCTCCGCGCAGTGCATCCCGCACGCCGGGCAGACCCACAGGGTGTGGTGCCGATCGAGCGTGCAGCCGCACGTCACGAACCGCTCGGAGGGGCGGCCGGGGCCGTTCGTCGTCCACCGGTGCCCAGCAGGGCACCGACCTGGGGGGACGCGCACCCAGCCGCGTGGCGTCTGCTGCCACTTCGACCAGTCGACCACCCGCACCATCGAACAAGTGTACGAGTGGCGCAGGGCGACGGACATCGCCACCATGGGTGACACGGGGCGCGAGCGGGACGGGACGGGCGACATGGACGAGGACGACGTGCGGCGGCTCGCGCTCGCGCTGCCCGACGTCAGCGAGCGGACGAGCTGGGGGCGGCCCGCGTGGTTCCACCACCACATGGTCGCGAGGATGTGGGACGACGAGCGTGTCACGGTGCGCGTCGAGGACGACGGGGAGCGCCGGGCGCTCGTCGAGCAGGAGCCGGACCTGTTCCAGACGACGGACCACCACGCCGGGACGGCGTACCTGCTGGTCCGGCTCGCGGCGGCCGACGAGGAGACGCTGCGGGCGATGCTCGCCGAGTCGTGGTGGTGGGCGGCACCGCCGTCATGGCGGCGGACGCGTCCCGAGATGGGACCGCCCGACCAGTCGTGACGCAGCAGGCGGCGGACGCCCCGGGGGTCCTCTGACCCGGGGCGCCCGCCGCGGTCCTGCCTGCCCGAGGTCGGGCCGGTCACCAGGGCGACAGCGGCGGCGGGATCACCACCGGCGGCCGGTCGTCGCAGGTGATCGTGTTCGGCAGCTCCCACGGGGCGAACCACGGTCCGGTGGTGCCTCCGCCGTCGTTGCCGCCCCCGTCGAAGACGGAGAACTCGGAGCCGGCGGGCGTGAAGTGGAACGACCCGCAGTTGTTGATGCCGACCGCGCCGACGTTGCGGGCGTCCACGTCGGTGAACGTCGCCGACCCGGCGGTGCGGGCACTGAGCACCGAGGTGCCGGTGCCGTCGACCCGCAGGCCCGTGAAGTGGACGTTCGTGATCGAGTACAGGTCCTTGACGGGCCAGTCGGTGACGAGCATCAGGGCGTTGTAGGTGCTGTCGAGGAAGTGGTCGCCGACCACCTGGACGTCGGCGTCGATGTTCCGCTCCAGCGCAAACATCCACAGCGCACCGAGCCCGATGTTCCAGTTCAGCTCGTAGGTGCCGGCCCGGACGGTCGTGTTGTCCGTGAACGACAGGTGCCCGGTGAACGGCTCGGCGCCGAACCTCGACCCGGCGTGCAGGCCGCTGCCCTCCCGGATCGGGTCCGCGACGAGGTTGGCCGACACGGTGGTGTCGGTGCCGCCGTAGATCGCGATCCCGTTGGCGAGCGTCGGGGTCTGCACGGTGTTGTGGTCGAAGGTGTTACCGACGTTCTCGGTGTGCTCGGACCACATGGCGAGGCCGTCGTCGCCGGTGTTCCGGACGAACGTGTTCCGCACCGTCGAGCCGGTCACGCCGGTGTGGAAGTTGAGACCGTCGGCGATCTGGTCGACGACCATCGTGTTCTGCACGGTCGTCCCGGACATGGGCCCGTCGAACCAGAGCCCGACCTTGGTGTGCTGGATGTACAGGCCGTCGATGGTGGAGTCGCTCATCGCGCCTCCGATGCCGTTGACCTGGTCGGTGTCGATCCGCTCGCGCACGTCGCCGCGGATCGTGAAGCCGGACAGGTGCACGTCGTGCGACCCGCCCTGCGCGGCGTCCTTGCCGTAGAACCCGACGCCGGTGTGCACCGACCCGTCGGGCGCAGGCGCCGGCAGGGCGACCTCGCGGCCCTGGAACACCGTGTACCAGCTACCCGCGCCCTCGATCGTGACGTCGTCGACCACGATGTGCCGGTTCACCTGGTACGTGCCCGGCGGGACGTAGACGGGCAGGTCGCGGCGCTGCGCGAACGCGATGGCCCGGTCGAGCGCGTCCGCGGAGTCCTTGCGGCCCGTCGGGTCGGCGCCGAACAGCAGGACGTTGGCGGCCTTGAGCCGCACGTGCGGCAGCCCGACGAGCTCGGAGTCGACGAGGTCGACGACGGTCCACGCCGCCGGGCTCCCCTTCGGCACGGTCAGCCGCACGGTCTCGCCGGCCTTGACCGTGCGGCCGAGGAGCAGGCGCTGCTCGTCGTAGAAGTGCATGGGCCGGAACGGCGTGGTGACCGTCGGCGTCGGGGTGGTCGACGCGGGGACGCACGCGCACTCGGTGATCCACCAGTCGGGGTGCAGCAGGCCCGCGTTCGGGTCGTTGCTGAACGGGTACTGGTTGTAGAGCCACGAGTACTGCGACGTCAGCGTCATCGTCCGCTTGCCCACGCCGCCTGCGGTGACGTCGAGCGGCGCGGTGATGCCGCCTCCCGTCGGCGCGTCGGGGAGCGCGTAACGGACGGTGATCGCGTTCGCGGCCTTCGGCAGCCGGACCTCGACGTACTGCCCGGGGGTCAGCCTGACCGCCTTGCGTCCCGACGCCTCCGCGGGGAGCGTGTAGGCGGTGCGGTCGGGGCCGATCACCGTGCCGGTGGTGGCGCCGTTCTCGGCCTCCTGCTCGACGAAGCCGAGGTCGGCCCCGCGACCGGCGACCAGTGCCGGGTCGAGGGCTGCACGGGTCACGGGGGTGGGCGGCGCGGCAGGCGGGCGGCTCGCCGAGGCGCTGCCGGCCGAGGCGCTGCCGGCCGTGGCGAGGCCGAGCGCGGCGGCGAGGACGAGCGCAGCGGCGCCGGTGAGCGCAGCGGCGCCGGTGAACGGTCGTGGCCCTCTCGGGGACGGCACGCGCGGGGAGGGACCCGCGGGCCGGGACGGACGGGGCGATCGGGTACGCGTGTTCCTCACGGGAGCGCCTCCTTGCGCAGCCGGGACGGCCCCGCGGTCCGCGGGCGCCGGTCGATCGGGACACACGGTAGAGACTGGACAATCAGGAGGACAAGAGCGAACGGGACATTGCAAGAACTTACGTCGAGACCGCAAACTGTGAACTGGTCGGTCGCGCGGGCGCTGACGCCCGGGGCCGACCCACCGTGCGACGAGCGGCACGGCGCCATACTGGCCCGATGAGCAGGCGGAGGATCGGCTGGGTCGTCGTCGCCGTGGTGATCGGCGTCCTGGCCGCCGTGGTCGGCAACTGGTGGACGGTGGCCGCGATGGTGTTCCTGGTGGCTGGTCAGCTCGACGCCGAACGCAGGGACCGTCGCCGCGAGAAGGCGGAGCCGGCCCCGGTCCCGACGGGCCCTGACGGGTCCTGACCGGCTCTGACCTGCCCCTGCCCGGCTCTGCCCTCTGCCGTGGGCCTGACCGCTCACGCGGACAGGTGCCGCACCTCGTCCCACACGTCCGCCCAGGTCCCGCGCGGCCCGGTGCACGCCCACACGGCGGTGCCCTGCTCCTCGTTGTCGACGTCGACCCCGTTGTCGACGGTGGCGACCTGCTCGCACCCGACGGCCCAGCCGGGTGCCGCGTCGAACCCGACGAGCACCACGGGCCCCTGGTCGGACGGTGGGGGACCCCAGTCGCCGTAGCCGTTGTGCCCGCTGAACACCGCGACGGGCGAGCCGTAGAACTCCAGGGCACCGGCCTCGCCGTAGTTCTGCGTCACGACGAGCGTCGCGCCGGACGACGACACCGCCTCGTCGACCGTCTCGACGAACCGCGGCCAGCCGATCATCTCCGCCTGGTCCTCGTTGACGTCCGCGAACACCGACTCCCCGAAGCCCCGCTCGGACAGGATCGGCAGCCCGGCGGGCCACACCACGAGCCCGCTCAGCGCCACCACGGCACCGGCGATCCACAGCCCCCGCCGGCTCCACCGCTCGGCCAGCCCGCACGCGCCCGCCGCGAACAGCACCGGCACGAGCCCCGCGAGGTAGTACGCCTTGCCGCCCGTCAGGAAGAACCCGACGAACAGCAGCACGAACGCGAACGCCAGCGGCCGGGCCCGCACGAGGGCGGGCGCCCGGAACAGCCGCACCAGCCCGTAGACCCACAGCACCGCGGTGACCGGGCTGAAGATGATGAGCGTGAGGACGACGTAGCTGATCCGTTCCTCGAGCGTCGAGTACTCGTCGCGGATGTCGGCCGCGAGCTCGAGCTGCGGCCACCCGTGCGTCGCCTGCCAGACGAGGTTGGGCACCCACAGCAGCAGCGCGAGGCCGGCCCCGGCCCACGCCCACGGCGAGCGCAGGTGGTGCCGGACGGCCGGCGTCAGCGCGATCCCCACGACGATGCCGCCGAGCAGGAACGCGACGAGGTGCTTGTCCTCGAGCGCCACCCCCGTGAGCAGCCCCACCACGAGCCACCCGCGCGGCTGGTCGCGCTGCAGCACGCGCACCGTCGCGTAGACGACGGCGGTCCAGAACAGCAGGTCGATCGTCGCCGTCGACAGCATGTGCCCGAGGATCACCGTCACGGCGCCGGTCGCCGCCGTCACCGCGGTGAGCACCTGCGCGGCGGTCCCACCACCGAGCTCCCGCGCGGTCAGGGCCGCGAGCAGCACGAACGCCGCCATCGCGACCGCGCTCGGCAGGTGCAGCGCCGTCACGGAGCCCGGTGCGACGAGGTCGGTCACGCGGGCGATCAACGGCGTCAGGGCCGGCTGGTCCGGGTAGCCCCACGCCAGGCGACGACCCGCGGCGACGAAGTAGAGCTCGTCGCGGTGCGGCCCGTAGCGGCCCGCGAACGTCACGAGGACGACGAGCAGCGCACCGGCGACGGCGAGGATCGGGGCCCAGGCCACGGCCGGCGGCGCGAAGGGACGTCGGGCGGCATCGGTGGCGGCCACCCTCGGAGGGTAGCGACGGGTCCCTCCGCACGTCACGCACCGGTGTCCGGCTCGGCCTCGCCCGCCCCGACGACGAGCGGTCCGGCCGGGCGAGCACACGGACCGGCTGCGGGCGCTCGTCTGACCGGACGGGCGTCACCGCACACGCCGGGTGAGACTGGCTCGATGACGATCACCAGCATCCCCACCCTGCGGATCACCGGCGGCCGTATCCCCGTGCTCGGCCTGGGCACGTGGCAGTCCGAGGGCGACGACGCCGAGCGCGCCGTCGTCGCGGCCGTCGAGCTCGGCTACCGGCACGTCGACACCGCGACCGGGTACGGCAACGAGGCCCAGGTCGGACGTGCCCTCGCGACGGTCGGCATCGGCCGGGACGACGTGTTCCTCACGACGAAGCTGCCGCCCGACCACGCGGGCCGCGAGCGCCGCACGCTCACCGAGTCGCTCGCCGCGCTCGGCGTCGACCACCTCGACCTGTGGCTCGTGCACTGGCCGCCGCACCGCAAGGCGACGCCCGAGACGTGGCAGGCGTTCCGGGAGGCGCGCGACGAGGGGCTGGTCCGGTCGATCGGGGTGTCGAACTACTCGATCGCGCAGATCGACGAGCTCATCGCGGTCACCGGCGAGGCGCCCGCCGTCAACCAGATCCCGTACGGCCCGAAGGACCACGACCTCGCGCTGCTCGCCGCGCACCGGGAGCGCGGCATCGTCGTCGAGGGGTACAGCCCGCTCAAGCGGGTCGACCTCGGTGCGGCCGCGATCGTCGCGGCGGCGCAGGCGCACGGGGTGACGCCCGCCCAGGTGGTGCTGAGGTGGCACGTGCAGCACGACGTGGTGGTGATCCCGAAGTCGGTCCACGTCGAGCGCCTGAAGGAGAACCTCGACGTGCTCGGGTTCACGCTGGACGACGCGGAGATGGCGGCGATCGACGCGCTCGGCCGCCCCTGAGGGCCGAGGTCCGACCGCGACGAGCGGCCGGGTCAGAGTTCGGTCAGGGTCCGGTCACGCGCGCCTGATCAGGGCCCTGGTCGAGGGCCTGGTCAGCGGCCCGTCGCGGAGAAGTGCTGGTAGTCGACGGGCGACGGCCAGTCGCCGCCCCACGTCCAGCCGACGGACGCGAACGCCTGCACCACGGCGTCGTCGTCGTGGATCACCCCCGGCAGGTCCGGCCGGCCGGCGAACTCCCGGCCGGCCGGCGGCGCGACGTGGCGACCCAGCACGTACGGGTTCTCGACGGGGTTCACGTCGATCGCCCGCCCGTAGGCGTGCTCCGACCAGCGGGTGCCGCCCGTGACGGCCCGGCAGTTGAGCGCCGACGTGTTGTCGGCCGCCATCGACGCGTCGTCACTGCCGCCGAAGTCGTCGACCAGGCGCAGGGACCGGACCGGGTAGCCCGCGTCCCACAGGGCGTGGAACACCGTGACCATGGCGTCGGCCGCGTCGGAGTGAACCACGAGCTCGCCCTGCACGACCTCGCCCGCGAAGCCGTAGTGGGTGACCGTGACGTAGCGCAGGTCCTCGAGCGGCACCGGGCAGCCCTCGTGCCAGGACGACGACATCCGGGCGGCCAGCTCGGGCGTGATCGCGGCGATCGTCGAGGTGAACGCCGGAGGCGGCGGCGGGGCGGGGGTCGCCGGGACCGGTGGCGGCCGCTTCGACGTGGACGGTGCGGCGGCGGGCGAGGCTGCGGGTGCGGTGGCGGACGACGAGACGGCTGACGACGGCCGTCCCCCGTCCGTCGTCGTGCGGCCGGGCGCGCACGCGACGAGCGTCGCGGTGACCACCCCGACCACCACCCCGACCGCCACCCCGACCGCCACCCCGACCGCCGTGCCGACCCGCGTGGCGGCCACCCCGACGTGCCGACCCGGGCGTCCCATCGGGCCAGTATCCCGACCGCGCGCCGGGCACGTCCCGGTCGTCGCGCGCATGCTGGGCGTCACGGCCGACCGGCAGAGGGGGGCTGACGGCAGAGGTGGGCCGACCGGCAGAGGTGGGAGGAGGTGCGGGGTGCGGACCAGCGCGGGCCTGCTGCTCTACCGCCGGGTGCCCGGGGGCGTCGAGGTGCTGCTCGGGCACATGGGCGGACCGTTCTGGGCGCGCAAGGACGAGGGGGCGTGGTCGATCCCCAAGGGCGAGCCCGGCCCCGACGAGCCGCTGCACGACGTCGCCGTCCGCGAGTTCACCGAGGAGCTCGGCAGCCCGCCACCGCCCGCCGACGTCGACGACCTCGAGCTCGGGCAGGTGCGGCAGAGCGGCGGGAAGACCGTGGTCGCCTGGGCACGGGAGGGCGACCTCGACGTCGACGCCGTCCGCAGCAACCTGGTCGAGGTCGAGTGGCCTCCCAGGTCCGGCCGGCGCCTGGAGGTGCCCGAGATCGACCGTGCCGCCTGGTTCCCGCCGGACGAGGCCCGGCGCGTCGTGGTCCGCGCGCAGGCGGAGCTCGTCGACCGGCTGGTCGAGATGCTCGGGGGCGTCGGCTCCGCCGGGTGAGCTCCGGACAGGGATCCTCCGTTCCACGCGACCCCTTGCCGCAGGCCCCGGACCTCGGCAGTCTGTCCGGGGACCCGACCCACGCAGCCGCAGCAAGGGGGACGACGGCGTGCTCGTGCTCATGACGTTCGCCGCCGTCTGCGCGCTCGTCCAGCTCTCGCTGCTGGGGTCGTGGGGCCGGTCGCTGCGGGTCACGACCCTGCTGCTCGCCGCCGCGGCCGGGTTCTACGCGTGCGGGACGGTCGCGGTGCTGCTGCAGGTCGGCTGGACCCGGGCGTTCGCGGGCATCACGGGGACCTCGCTGCACGACGTGGTGCGGACCGCGTCGTGGACCGTCGACCCGGTCGTCGAGGAGGTCGTCAAGCTCCTGCCGCTCGTGCTGCTCGCCTGGCTCTGGCCACGGGTGCACCGGCAGCTCGGGCTCACCGACCACCTGCTCGTCGGCGCCGCGCTCGGCGTCGGGTTCGAGCTGTTCGAGGCCGCGCTGCGCTACTCGAGGGTCGGCCTGATCGCGTTCGGCACGCCCGACGGGTACGTGGTCGCCGGCAGCCTCGCGGGCACGGTCACCGTGCCGTCGATCGTGTCGTCGCTGACCACGTGGCTGCCGGTGCCGGCCGGGTTCCAGGAGCTGTTCGTGTCCGGCGGCGACACCGTCCAGCACCTCGTGTGGACCGCGCTGGCGGGGCTGGGCATCGGGTGGTTCGTGCGTCGCCGGGACGGGCTGCGCTGGCTGGGGGTCGTGCCGTTCGTCGTCGCCTGTCTCGACCACATGAACTACAACCTGCGGGCGTTCGACGGTCCCGGCTCCGGCTCGTTCCCCAGCGACGCCGTCGCGTGGCTGGGCGCACGCCTCGCGACGCTGCTCGTCGTCGCGCTCGTCGGCGCGACCCTGCTGGACCGGTGGCAGCTCTCGCGCGTCCGGCCCGACCACCCCGAGGTGCTGCTCCCCCGCGAGCGGCCCGACGGGCTCGGGCCGGGGCCGCTCGTCCGGCGTGCCCTCGTCGGGCCGCCGTGGAGCACGCTCGTCACCTGGCGCTTCGTGCTCGCCCGCCGCGCCGCGCTGCTCGCCGCCGCGGTCGACCCGCCCGTACCCGGCCCGCTCGCGCCCGGCCCGCTCGCGCCCGGCCCGCTCGCGCCCGGCCCGCTCGCGCCCGGCCTGCTCGACGAGGTCGCGGCGACCCGGCAGCGTCTCGACCGCGCCGGGTCGGCACCGGGATGGGCGGTCGCGGGCCGCCGCCTGACGGGCCGGCTGGACCTCACCGAGCTCCTGTCGTGGCGGACCGCGCTGTGGCTGCTCGCGCTGACCCCGGCGGTCGTCTACCTCGTGGTCGGCGGCTTCCCGCTGACCGACGGCGTCCAGGACGCGATGCGCGGCACCGTCGGGCTGTGGCTGCTCGTGATCGCCGGCGTGGCCGGGCTCGCGCTCGTCGGGCTGCAGGTGCGACCTCTCCTCGCCGCCGCACGTGACGCGCCCGAGCCGAGCGTCCACGAGGCGCGGCTGCGACCGCAGGTGCGCCTCGCCACGGCCGGCGGGGCCGCGCTCGGCGGCGCGCTCGTGCTGGTCCGGGCTCTGCTCGAACGCGACCCCGACCAGCACGTGGTGCAGAACCTGCACGCCCTGGACGCGCTCGGGGACGCCCTCGTGATCCTCGGCCTCGCACTGTTCGTCGCGTCGCTGTTCCTGTTCCCGCCGTTCGGGCTCGCCGTCGCCACCACGGGCGAGCTGGTGCTCGTTTCGACGATCACGCCCGCGCTCGTCGCCGCCGCCGAGGGGTCCGCGGTGCTCGCAGGTCTCGGCCTGGTGCTCAGCGAGGCGGCGGACGGCGGAGGCTCGGACGGGTCCGGCGGCTCGGGCTCGTCGGGCTCGTCGGGCGACGCCGCCGCGCAGGCCGCCCGGCAGCGACGCATCGACGAGCTCGCCCCCGACCCTGCCCACGGCGGACGCGTCACCCCGGGGTCCCAGGCGGAGGCCGAGGTGGGCGCCGGGCTCGAGGAGCAGGGCTCCGTGCAGGGGCTGCGACGCTCCACCAACGCCGCCGAGGAGTTCGTCGACGACGCCGGGCGCGCCTGGGACGTCAAGGCGTTCCACAGCGAGCAGGGCCGGTTCGACCTCACGAAGGCGATGCGCAAGATCTGGCAGGAGATGCACTGGTCGAACGAGAACATCATGCTCGACACCCGTCACCTGTCCCCCGGCGACCTCACCCGGTTGCGCGAGGCCGTCGACGCCGCGACGGCCAAGGGCGACCTACCGTTGCGGGTGCTGTGGTGGCCGTGACGAGCCGTGCGACCGGAAGGAGTGGACGTGCCTGAACCCGTGCCCGATCCCGACGAGAGCAGCGTCGACCTGCGCGCGCTCGTGGAGGCCCACCAGGTGTGGCTGCGCACCACGGGCGCCGAGGGCACGCGGCTCGACCTCAGCGGCCGGCGGCTCGGCGGGGTCGCGCTCGCGGGTCTCGACCTGTCCGAGGCGATCCTCGTGGACACCGACCTGACGGGCGCGAACCTGCGCGGCACCGACCTCGTCCGGGCCGTCCTCGTGCGCGCCGACCTGACGGAGGCCGACCTGAGCGGGGCCCACCTCGCGAAGGCCGACCTGTCCGGGGTGCGAGCCCGGCGAGCCCGGCTGCGTCGCGCCGACTTGCTGCGCGCCGACCTGACGGGTGCCGACCTGACGGACGCGGACCTGTCGCGCACCCAGCTGGTCCGCACCGACCTCACGGACGCCGACCTGCGCGGCGCCGACCTCACCGAGGCGGACCTGCACCTCGTGTTCGTCGGCGGGTCGACGTGGGGCCGCACGACCGCGACCGACGCCCGGGGCACGCTCGCCGCACCCGAGGCCGAGGTGTCGCTGGACGAGTCCGGGCGGTCGACGACACGGACCGTGGCCGCCCTGGTCCAGGTGCTCGCCGCCTCCGGTGCCCGGCTCGTCACCCACCCGACGGGCGGCGCGCTGCCCGAGGCGCCGACCTGGCGGTGGCGGGCGGGCTGACCGCGGCAGCGCACGCGACCGCGACCGATCGGCCGAGGCGGAGCCGCGCTCGACGTCCCGGGGACCGTGAACCGTTGCGTGCTGCGTTCCTGCTGCCCACGAGCAGGAACGCAGCACGTGGGAAGCTTGCGGCCGGACAGGCCTCGTGCGGGCGGGTGGCCTGCGGTCAGGCGGCCTACGGGCGGGTGGCCTGCGGTCAGGCGGCCTACGGGCGGGTGGCCGCCTCGAGCGCGCCGCGCAGGCCTGCCGCGTCGAACCGCGGGCCGTAGCCCGGGGTTCCGGGCTCGATGCGCCAGCTCTCCGCGAGCGGACCACCGTCGACGGCGTCGAACCCGAGGGTGTCGATGAAGGCGGCCGCGCCCACGTTCGCGTCGTGGTCGTCGCCGAAGATCGCGAGCGCGCGCCGGTCCGGGGTCCCCGCGGGCGACCCCTGCGAGCCGAGGTCGCCGAACGTGATGTGGTTGAACGCCTTCACCACGTGCGCGTCACCGAGGTGCCGGGCGAGGAGCTCGGCGCTCGTGAGCTGCTGCGCGTCGAGCTCGGCGACGTGGCCGTCGCGCTGCCAGTAGTAGTTGTTGGTGTCGATCACGAGCTTGCCCCGGAGCGGCTCGACGGGGACGTCGTCCACGGCCTTCAGCGGCACGGACACGACGACGAGGTCGCCCGCCTCGGCCGCCTCCTGCGCGGTCGCCGCCCGCGCCCGGTCACCGAGCTCCGTGACGAGGTCGACGAGCGTCTCCGGGCCGCGCGAGTTGCTCACGACCACGTCGTACCCCGCCGCGACGGCGAGCCTCGCGAGGGTGCCGCCGATGTGTCCGCTGCCGATGAGCCCGAGAGTCGTCATGCCGGGATCAACGGCCGTCCGGCGACCCGTGTTCCGAGACGTCGGTCACCGCTCGGGTCCCTGGAGCCGGTCACCCGCCCCGGTTCGGGGGCTCGAAGTGCATCCCGTCGTGCCCGGCGTGCTCCTCCGCGCGGATCACGTGCATGACCGCGTTGATGAGCGCCAGGTGCGTGAACGCCTGCGGGAAGTTGCCGAGGTGCCGGCCGGACTTCGTGTCGATCTCCTCGGCGTACAGGTTGAGGGTCGACGCGAACGAGAGCAGCCGCTCGCAGAGGGCCCGGCCGCGCTCGAGCTCGCCGATCTCGACGAGCGCGCTGACCAGCCAGAACGAGCAGATCGTGAACGTGCCCTCCTCGCCGGTGAGCCCGTCGTCGGTCTCCTCGACGCGGTACCGCAGCACCAGGCCGTCCTCGGTGAGCTCGTCGGCGATCGCGAGGACGGTCGCGCGGACCCGCTCGTCGTCGGGCGGCAGGAACCGCAGGAGCGGCACGAGCAGCAGCGACGCGTCGAGCGCTGTCGAGCCGTAGCGCTGCACGAACACGCCGCGCTCGTCGACGCCGTGGGCGCAGATGTCGGCGTGGATCTCGGCCGCGAGCTTGCCCCACTCCGTCGCGAAGTCGTGCTCGTCGTGCATCCGGGCCAGCCGCGCGCCGCGGTCGAGCGCGACCCAGCACATGAGCTTGCTCGACGTGAAGTGCTGCGAGTCGCCGCGGACCTCCCAGATGCCGCGGTCGGGCTCGTGCCAGTGCTTGATGGCGGCCTCGACCTGCCGCTTCAGGATGGGCCACAGCGCCTCGGGGAGCTGCTCGCGGGAGCGGGTGTGCAGGTAGACGGAGTCGAGCACCGCTCCCCACACGTCGTGCTGGCGCTGGTCGTACGCGGCGTTCCCGACGCGCACCGGACGGGCGCCCTCGTAGCCGGACAGGTGGTCCAGCTCGACCTCGTCGAGCTTCTCCTCGCCGCCGACGCCGTACATGATCTGCAGGTCCTTGTTGTCCCGGCACACGTCGTGGATGAACGCGAAGAAGTCGTTCGCCTCACGGTCCAGGCCGAGCGTGTAGAGGCCCCACAGGGCGAACGTCGAGTCGCGGATCCACGCGTACCGGTAGTCCCAGTTCCGCTCCCCGCCGGGCGTCTCGGGCAGCGACGTCGTGGCGGCGGCCAGCAGCGCACCCGTCGGGGCGTACGTGAGGCCCTTGAGCGTGAGCGCGCTGCGCTGCAGGTACGTGCGCCACGGGTGGTCGGGGAACACGCCCTGGGTGATCCACTCGCGCCAGAACTCCTGCGTGCGCCACAGCTGGTCGGCCGCCTGGTCCCACGTGCGCGGGTTGGGCAGCGGCGACCACGCCAGCGCGACGAAGGCCTTGTCCCCGTTGACCATGCGCGTGCGGGCCGAGGCCGTGCGGCCGTCGACGCCGAGGCGCAGGCTGGACGTCAGCCGGAGCGTGGGGCCGGTCGTGCCCTCCGCGGGCGTCGCGACGAGCTCGTTGTACCCCGACTCGGAGTACTCCCACCTCGGCTCCCGGCGCCCGTAGTCCGGCGCCGGCGCGCACTCGACCTCGAGGTCCACGGTCCCGCTCACGCACGTCACGGTGCGCAGCAGGATGTGCTCGGCGTCGTTGTCCGTCGGCGTGCGGCGGTGGGTCGCGGAGCGGTCGTCGGTGTTGTGCCACGGGCCCATCACCATCGCGTCCCGCACCACGAGCCACCCCGTCGGCGTCTGCCACGTGGTCTCCAGCACGAGGGTGCCGGGCAGGTATCGACGCGCCGACGGGACCCGCACGCCGTGCGGGCCGACGCGGAAGGAGCCCGCTCCCCTGTCGAGCAGCGCCGTGAAGATGCTCGGGGAGTCGGGCCGCGGCACGCACATCCACTCGACAGCACCGCTCGGGGCGATGAGGCAGTTCGACTCGCAGTCGGACAGGAACGCGTAGTTCGCGATCGGCGGGAACGACGACCGGTGGGTCGGGTCCGGCCGGCGGTCGGTCACGAGCGGGGCCATGACTCAGCGTGACCCACGGACGCCGGGATTGTCTTCTCCGGCAGGTAAATTCTGGTCGCTGACCTGTGCGGGGACCGGCCCCCGACGTCCTACCGGCTCACACCCCTGCGAAGCGCCCGGCCCGACGTCGCGCGCCGGTCGGGCCGCGCGGGCACGGGGCGGCCGGAGGGCTGACCGGCCGCAGCCCCCGGATCGTCCAGGACGTGACCGCGAGGTAGGCGTACTCGACCGCGTGCCCGACCCGGAACGGGTGGTCGGACTCGATGGCGTCGTCGAGCCGCCGGCAGACCTCGGCGACCTGCTCCGGCGTCACGTCCGCGGGCGGCACCATGTAGAGCAGCCGGGTCATCGAGGGCCGAAGGTCCGCCTCGATCCCCACGAGCACCGGGTTGGTGCAGGCCTCGATCAGCGGGTCGATGACGGCGCGGAGCGCGTCGCGTCGCAGGCGGTTGTCGGGCGGGTCGGCACCGGCGACGGCGGCGACGCGGACGGCCGCCCGGACCTGCGTCTTGGTGGCGTCGGGCAGCGTCGGCCAGGCCAGCCGCGCGAGCGCCCCCAGCACGGCCGCCATCGCCTGGGCCGTGTGGTCGAGCTTCTGGGCGTCGAGCCGGGCGACCCACGAGCCACGGTGCGGCTCGCTCTCGACGAGGCCGAGGTCCTCGAGCCGGACCAGGGCGTCGCGGACGGGGGTGCGGGAGATGCCGAGCCAGGTGGCGAGCTCGTCCTCGCGCAGCTGCTCCCCCGGCTCGAGCCGGCCCGTGACGACGAGGGCGACGAGCTCACGGACGGCGACGTCGACCAACGTGAACCGCGGTGGGATCGCGGGGCTCGGGCTGAGAGGTACAGGCATCAGGACCACCCCATCGGGTCGCCGCCGACCCGATGCTCCATCGACCGCGTCCGCGTCTCCCCACGGTAGGTCCGACCGGGCGGCACAACGCGCGACCTAGGTCCCCGGAAAGCCCTGTCACACGTCTTCGTGGAACCGGTCTCACGTCGGCTGACCTGCATACGGGATGCCGTGCCCCGCACTCGGTATGTGATTAGTTGTTTCGCTGAACTAATGCCACCGTGAAGGTACCAGAGGGGCACGGAACCGGCACCGACGGCACCACCCCACACCCCCGGTGCGGACCGCGACGCGGACGCACCCGGCACGACGAGGTGGCGTGATGCTCGACCGCACCGCAGGACAGCTCAGGTCCGTACGGGTCAGCAGGACGGCCCGCGTGGTGACGGTCAGCGTGATGACGACCGTCCTCGCCACGGGGTCCACGCTCCTGGCGACCACGGCCGACGCGCACCTCCGCGCCGCCGCGCTCGAGCGGGCCCGAACCGCGGCCCGCGTGCAGCTCGTCGTCGACGCGGCCGCCGACGACGCCCGGTTCTCCACCGACGCGACGACCGCCCTCCGCGCCGCCGCAGGCGCCGCCCTCCGGTCCGGCTCGGCCGCCCAGGCCGACGCCGCCGTCGCCGAGGCGGACGCGACCCTCGCCTCCGCGACCCACGCAGGTGAGGCGGAGCGCGCAGCGCTCCAGGCAGCGCGCGACGCGGTCGCCACCGCCGCCGCGACGGTCGGCGCCGGGACCAGCGTCACCGACGTCCGTCGGGCCGTCGCCGCGCTGGCCGCGGCGCACCAGGTCGTCGCCCAGGCCGAGCAGGAGTGGCAGGCGGCCGAGGCCGCGCGGATCGCCGAGGCGGCCCGGGTCGCCGAGGCGGCGCGCGCCGCTGCAGCCTCGAAGGCAGCAGCGAAGCCGACCCGTCCCGCCGCGTCGGGCGCGCAGGCCGCGGCCCCGTCGGCGCCCGCCACGTCGAACGGCCCCCAGGGGCGCACGCTGACCTGCCAGGCAGGAGGCAGCGCGTCGAGCACCGTGATCGACGGAGGCGCGATCGCCGCCGCGATCAACGACTACCGTGCCGGCCTCGGCCTCGCCACGCTCGCCGTCGGCGGCTCCGGGGCGCTCGCCGCGCACACCCAGGACATGGCCGCCTGGGGGCAGATCTGGCACAGCGGTGGCGACAGCATCGTCGGCTGCGTCCGGCCCGCGAGCGCCACGCAGCTCGTCGTCGCCTGGTCGAACTCCCCCGCCCACGACGCGCAGATGCGCCGGACCGACGTCACCCGGATGCTCGTCGGGGCCGGGACGGCCGACGGGCTCCTGTACGGGGCCGTGCTGTTCCGCTGAGGCGGACGGCCGATTCCCGCCCGGGCGGGCAGGGTCCGCTGGTACGTTCCGTCGGATCGGTCGGCCGACCTGCACCGAGACGTCGCCGACCGCACCCGGCGACGCTCCGGCGCAGGTCGCCGCTCCGAGCCCGAGGTGCCCGGCACCGTCCGGCACCGTCCGTCCCGGAGGTCGCGATGCACGTACCCGGCTGGTACCCCGACCCGGCCGTGCCGGGTCAGGAGCGGTGGTGGGGCGGCCAGTCGTTCACCGACCACGTCCGGCCCGTCGAACCCCTGCCGGTGCTCGCGCCGGTCGCGCCGGCCGCCCCGGCCGCGCCGGAGAAGACCGCGTTCGCCGGCCTGCCGCAGGCACCGCCGCTGGCTCCGCCGCCGGCCGCCGGCCGCGAGCCCCGCTACGGCGAGCGGCCGCTCACCCCCTCGGCGCCGCCGACCGGGTCCTTCTTCCCGGACCTCCAGCGGCAGAGCGACATCCGCATGGACCTGGCGGACGGCAAGAACTCGCACGCCACCCTCGGCCTCGTCTTCGCGATCCTGTCCCTGTTCGGGCTCTCGTTGGGCTGGATCCTGGGGATCGTCTTCGGCACTCTCGGCCTGACCCGTGCCCGCCGGTACGCCGATGCGGGGTACCCGGCGATCGGCCGGACGAAGTCGATCTGGACCCTCGCGCTGTCGGCCGCCGGCATCGCGGTCACGATCCTGCTCGTGGTGGTCGCCGTCAGGTCGGACTCGCGCCCGTACAGCGAGGTCGTCGAGACCACGCTCGTGCAGCAGCTCCGCCAGGAGGACGGTCTCGTGGTCACGGTCGACTGCCCGCAGGTGTCCACCGCAGCGGCGGGCGACTACTTCCAGTGCGTCGCGACCGACGACGAGGGCGTCGAGCACGTCATCGACGTGGACGTGCAGGACGGCTCCGGCTTCTTCGTGTGGAGCCCGCCCCCGTCCACGTCGCGGGCCGAGTCCGCCCGGTCGGCTGCGACACGCGCCCCGAGCGCGGGAACCTCGGCGGCGACCAGCCCCCTGCGGATCCCCGCGACGGCCGAGCGGGGCTGACGCGAGCTCGTCGGCGCGCGCGTGTGGGTGCCCGGTCGTAGGGTCCTGCGGTCATGACGGTGCACGAGCTCTCCCGGGCCGACGCGCGGCGCGTCGCCGTCCGTGCGCAGCGCCTCGCCGCCGAGCGCCCGGCCGACCTGCACGACACCGTGCGCCGGCTCTCGTTGCTCCAGCTCAACCCGACGAGCGCGGTGGCCCCGAGCGCGGACCTGGTGCTGTGGAGCCGGCTCGGCTCGTCGTACGACCCGCAGGAGCTCGCGGACGCGCTCGACGAGCAGTCGGTCCTGGAGTACCGCGGCACGCTGCGGCCCGCCGAGGACCTCGCGCTGTACCGCGCCGAGATGGAGGTCTGGGCGGCGGGCGAGCTCACGGGGTGGCAGCGGTCCAACGTCGAGTGGCTGCGGACCAACGAGGCGTGCCGCCAGGACATCCTCGAGCGGCTGCGTGCCGACGGTCCGCTGCCGATCAGCGAGCTGCCGGACCTGTGCGTGAGGCCGTGGGAGTCGTCGGGCTGGAACAACAACCGCAACGTCACGATGATGCTGCACGTCATGGTCCGCACCGGCGAGGTCGCCGCCGCCGGCGGGACCGGCAAGGAACGGCTCTGGGACCTCGCCGAGCGGGTGTACCCGGGCGGTCCGGTGCCCCCGCTCGCGGAGTCGCTGCGGCTGCGCGACGAGCGGCGCCTCGGTGCGCTCGGCATCGCGCGGTCGCGCGGTCCCGAGTGCCCGGTCGAGCCCCTGGACGTCGGCGACGCCGGTGAGCCCGCGGTCGTCGACGGCGTGCGCGGGCAGTGGCGGGTGGACCCGGTGCACCTGGACGCCGTGCGGGGCTCGCCGTTCGAGGGGCGTGCCGCGCTCCTGTCGCCCTTCGACCGGCTGCTGCACGACCGCAAGCGGATGGCCGAGATCTTCGAGTTCGAGTACGCCCTCGAGATGTTCAAGCCGGCCCGGGTGCGTCGCTGGGGGTACTACGCGCTGCCCGTGCTGCACGGCGACCGGCTGCTCGGCAAGCTCGACGCCACCGCGGACCGGCGTGCGGGGGTGCTGCGCGTGCACGCCCTGCACGAGGACGGGGACTGGACGCCGGCCACGAGGGCGTCGGTCGAGGACGAGGTCGCCGACCTGGCCCGGTGGCTCGAGCTGGACCTGGTCAGGGAGGACTGACGAGCAGCGGGCGCCGCGCCCCGTGGAGGGACGCGACGCCCGCGCCGGCTCAGTGCATGCCGGCTCGGTGCGTGCCCGTCAGGGCACGACGATCACGGCGTCACGGTCAGCGGCGTGCCGCCCGACGTGAGCTGCCAGTCGGGGTTGGTCGCCGAGAACTCGGCCGGGTCGACGACCTGGCGGGCGGTCACCCAGTCGATGAGCAGCTGCCGGATCTCCACCTGCCGGTTGTAGACGACGGGTGCCCCGACGACGCCGGGGAAGTTTCCGCCGCCGGACTGCCGGTAGTTGTTGATCGCGACGACGAACTCCTGGTCGTCGGTGACGGGGACGCCACCGTAGGCGAGCCCGGTGATCCGGCTGCCGACGGGCTGCGCCAGGTCGACGTCGTAGGTCAGCGGCTGGTCGAGCCCACCCATGACGTCGTAGTTGTAGTCGGGCGTGCCGTTCGGGGCGGTCGGGGTCGGTGCGTTGGTGAGGTCCGCCGCCGCGTACGTGCCGGGTGCCGTCGCCGGCTTGAAGTACTCCGCCGACTTCTCCAGGTACGCCTTGACCTGCGCGCCCGTGAGCTTGATGCCCAGGAGCGTGTTGTCGTAGATGTACAGCCCGGCGATGTCCCGCACGGACACGTCGCCCTGCGGTATCGCGGCGTCCTTGTTGAACGGTGCCGCGATCGACAGGACGGGCAGGTCCGCGTCGGCGCCCGTGAGCTCTGCCTTGACGGCTCCGGCCTGGACGTAGTTGATGAAGTCGAGCGCCGCGGTGTCCTCGTACCGGGCGGTCGCGGCCGACATGGCCTCGGTCGCAGTGCCGATGACGCTGTTCACGTAGTCGACGACCTTCTGGTGGTCGGCCTGCAGGAGCCTGACGATCTTCGGGTCCTCGGGCACGGTGTTCGAGTTGAGCACCTGCGCGCCGACGTCCTGCACGGTCCAGCGGCCGCGCGCGTACGACAGGTCGATGTCGAACACCGAGAGCCGCTCGCCCCACTTGAGGGGCTCGGACAGCACGACGGGCTTGCCGGTCGCCGTGTTGGTGACGACCCGCTCGGGGATCTCCTGGTGGGCGTGGCCCACGAGGATGGCGTCGATGCCGGGGACCTGCTGCGCGACGAGGGTCGCGGCGTTCTCGGGGAACGGCAGCGTGTCGCCGTACGACGAGGACGTGTCGGCCCCCGAGTGCGCGGCGACGACGACGACGTCGGCACCCTTGCGGCGCAGCTCGGGGACGTACTTCGCGGCCTGCTCGACGAGCCCGTCGAAGTGCATCTTGCCCTCGACGTTGGCCTTGTCCCAGATGGCGATCCCGGGGTTGGTGAGGCCGAGGATGCCGACCTTGACGGGCTTGCCCTGCGGCGTGCGGACCGTCTTGATCGTGTACGGCTTGAACGCGGGGCGGCCGGTGCCGTCGTCGAGCGCGTTCGCGGCGAGCAGCGGGAAGTCGAGCTGCTTCTCGAAGGTCCGCAGGTACGGGATGCCGTAGTTGAACTCGTGGTTGCCCACGGCGGCGGCGTCGTAGCCGATCGCGTTCATCGCGGCGGCCATGGGGTGCTCGACGCGCTTCGAGATGGGCTCGACCTTGGCGTAGTAGTACGCGAGCGACGTGCCCTGGATGGTGTCGCCGGCGTCCAGGAGGAGCGTGCTGTTCTTGGCGCGGTCGGCCCGGACCTGGTTCACCAGCGTCGAGATCTTCGCGAGGCCCACGTCGTTGTGGGCGCTGTCGTCGTACTCGGCGTTCTTGAAGTAGTCCCAGTTGAGGGCGCTGCCGTGCAGGTCGGTGGTGCCCATGACCGTGAGGTGGAAGTCGTTGCCGTGCCCGTGGCCGTTGCCGGGCCCGTTCCCGTGGCCGCCGGCCATGGCGGGCGACGCGAGCCCGACGAGGAGCACCGTGGCGGCTGCCACCGCTGCTCCCCTCGTCGGCCTGACCCTGCCGCGCTGCAGGTTGGTGATCCTCATGCCTGAGTCCTCCCGTGCTGTCGGATGTGCACCGGGTTGCGGTGCGTCGCGCACGGTACCCCGATCGGGTGACACCAGCGCGTCCGGGACGTGACAGGTGGGCGACCGTCCAGGTCAGGCGGGTGCGGGCTCCCCGGCGGCCCGTCGGCGCAGCCGCTCGAACCCGTCGAGCAGCAGGTCGAGCGCGAACTCGAACTCGGCCTGGTCGTCGCACCCGGACCCGACGACGGAGGCGTCGTCGTGCGCGATCGCGAGGGCGATCTCGGCGAGGTGCGGGAAGTGGGGGGCCATCTGCCGGGCACCGGCCGCGCGCACCTCGGGATCGACGTCCGTGGAGTCGTCGAACAGCTCCTGGCTGAAGCCGAGCACGCGGCTGCCCATCGTGTGCATGACGTGGTGCGTGAGGTCGACGGAGAAGCCGCCGGATCGGAACATCCCGACCACGGAGTTCAGGTACGTCAGCACCGCCGGGGTGGGTGCTCCGCGGGACTCGATGACCTGGGCGGCCCAGGGGTGGACGAGCATGGCGCGCCGGGCGGCGAGCACCCGCCGGCGGACGGCACCCTGCCAGTCCTGCTCGGCGTCGCCCGGCGCCGGGGCGGGGATCTCGCCGACGACCAGGTCGACGACGCCGTCGAGCAGCTCGTCCTTGTGCGCCACGTGCTTGTAGAGCGCCATCGGGACCACGTCGAGCTCCTGCGCGAGCCTGCGCATGCTGAGGGTGTCGATGCCGCCCTCGTCGGCGAGCGCCACGGCGGCCCGCAGCACGCGCTCGCGGGTCAGGGGCGCCCGTCGTGGCGCCTCGGTCTGCTGCGCGCTCACCGCGACCCCTCCCACCTGCTCCCGCCGCACCCTTGACGTGGTGTACGGCGTACACCTAGTGTCTCATCCCAGCAGGTGTACGCCGTACACCTCGCCGCCGGACGGCTCCGCACCACCGTAGACGCCCGCGCCACCTCGCCCGAGGAGGACCCGATGAGAGCGATCACCCAGGACCGGTACGGCTCCCCCGCGGTCCTGCGCCTGGCCGACGTCGAGCGTCCCGAACCCGGCGACCACGACGTGCTGGTGCGCGTCCGGGCCGCCTCCCTCAACGCCCGCGACTGGCACCTGCTGCGCGGCGACCCGTACGTCATGCGCCCCACCTTCGGCCTGCGCCGGCCACGGCACACCATCCTCGGCACCGACTTCGCCGGCACCGTCGAGGCCGTCGGACCTCAGGTCACCCGGGTCCGGCCCGGCGACGAGGTGTTCGGGGAGCACCCGGGCGCGTTCGCCGAGTACGTGTGCGCACCCGAGGGCGTCGTCGCGCGACGGCCCGCCGGCACGACGTTCGAGGAGTCCGCCGCCGTGCCGCTCGCCGCGAACACCGCCCTGACCGCCCTGCGCGACGTCGCGCACCTGCAACCCGGCCAGCACGTGCTCGTCAACGGCGCCTCCGGCGGTGTCGGCACGTTCGCCGTGCAGGTCGCCCGGTCGTCGGGCGCGCACGTGACGGCCGTCTGCAGCGCCCGCAACGCCGAGCTGGTCCGCTCGCTCGGCGCGGAACGCACGGTCGACTACCGGGCGCAGGACTTCGCGCGCGACGGGACCCGCTACGACGTCGTCTACGACCTGGTCGGCAACCGCTCGCTCACGGACCTGCGCCGCGCCGTGACACCCACCGGCGTGGTGCTCCTGTCCGGCGGCGGCACCTCCGAGGGCGGCAGCCTGTTCGGCCCGATGGGGCTGTTCGTGCGCGGGGCGCTCGCACGGGCGGTCCTGAGGCGCCGGATCGAGATCCCCGGGTCGACACCCGCTGCGGACCGGCTCGACACGCTCCGCGAGCTCGTCGAGTCCGGCGCGCTGACCCCGGTCGTCGACCGGACCTACGCCCTGGCCGACACCGCCGACGCCCTCCGGTACCTCGAGGAGGAGCACGCCCGCGCCAAGGTCGTGCTCACGGTCTGACCCCGAGCGGGCGGTGCGTCGGTCCGGGCCGGTGCCCGGTCAGTACCGGAACTGCGTGACGAGCTCGGTCAGCTCCGCGGACACCTGCGCGAGGTCGTCTGCGGCGCCGCGCGAGTCCGCGACGGACGCGGTCGTGGCCCGGGCGACGTCGACGACGCCCTCGATGCTCTCGGCGATCCGGGCGGTGCCCGACGCGGCGTCCGTGACCCCGCGGTCCATCGCGGCGGTCGTCGCGGTCTGCTGCTCCACGGCCGACGCGATCGTCTGCTGGTGCTCGTTCATCTGCGTGATGACGCCCGCCACCGCGGTGATCGCCCCCACGGCACCCGCGCTGTCCTCCTGGATGGCCGTGATGCGGTGCGTGATGTCGTCGGTCGCGCGGGCCGTCTGGCCGGCGAGCTCGCGCACCTCCGCGGCGACGACCGCGAACCCCTTGCCCGCCTCGCCGGCGCGCGCGGCCTCGATCGTGGCGTTGAGCGCGAGCAGGCTGGTCTGCGCCGCGATCGACGAGATGACGTGCACGACGTCGCCGATCGCCCGGCTGGACTCGCCGAGCCGCTCGATCGTGGTGCTCGCGCTCGACACGGTCGAGACGGCACGCTCGGCGACGGCGGACGCGTCGGTCGCGCTCTGCGCGATGGCACGGATCGACGACCCCATCTGCTCGGTCCCGGCCGCGACGGCCTGCACCGTGTCGGACACGTCGCGGGACGCGGCGGCCACGGACTGGGCCTGCTCCGACGACCGGCTCGCACCGTCGGCGACCTGCTCGGACAGCGCGGCGACCCGCTCGCTGGTGCCGCGCAGGCCGTCGGCCCGGTCGGCGAACGTCGACAGGACGGTGCCGAAGGCGGTCAGCGCCTCGTCGAGCGAGCGCGACATCCGGCCCACCTCGTCGCGCGACGTGCCGCCGACCCGACGGGTCAGGTCGCCGGCCGCGGCCGACTCGAGCACGTCGACGGCGCGGGCGAGCGGCCGGGTGACGCTGCGCGTGACGCTCAGGGCGACGACGACCGAGATCAGCACCCCGATCCCGGCGGCACCGAGGCTCATCGCCCGGAAGCCGCCCGCGATGGCGCGGGCCTCGTGCGTCTGCGCCGCGTTCCGCTCCTCCTGGAGGTCGATGAACGCGTTGACGGCAGCGAGCCAGTCCTCGAACGCGGGCTTGGCGGCCTCGGCGATGACGCGGGTCATCTGGGGGTCCTCGTCGCGCCGCAGCTGGATCACGCGGGCGATCACCGGCAGGGTGCTCTCCTCCACCGCGTCGATGGCCTCGAGCGCGGCGGTCTCCTCCGGCGACACGGCGGACGGGTCCGCGACGATGTCCGCCATCTTGCCGCGGGCGTCCGCGTAGGCCGCCGCGAGCTCGTCGATGCGGTCGACCTCCTTGTCGATCTCCTGCGGGTTGCGGGCGAGCACCACGTCGCGCACCGCGACGGCGCGGTCGTGCACGGACCCGCGCATGTCGATGGCGTCGCGCTGCTTGACGCCGTTGACGTCGTTGATCGTGCTCAGGTGGTCCTCGACCTGCGCCATCCGGAACGTGCCGAGGAGCGCGATCGCGAGCACGCACAGGATGGACGCGCCGAAGCCGAGCGCCATGCGGCGCCCGATGCCGGGCGCGGCCAGCCGACCGACGCCCGATCCGGCCACCCGACCGACACCTGCTCGGACCAGGCCGATCCCGCCGCTGAACAACGACACGAGCTCCTCCTTGGGCACACGGGCTCAGGGTTCTCCCGGACTGTCCATCGACCTCCGCGGCACGCGTGTGAGAAGTTTCGATACTTGGCTCGTGGCGCCGTCACGGGCCGGCGCCGCCGTCGAAGGGGGTACTGCCACGGGCCGGACGCGCTCCGACGGACCGGCGGGACGCCGTGCCACACTGCCGTCGTGAGCGACGACGCGACCGGGGCAGCGACGCCCGCGCCCGCCGCACCGGAGAGCCGCGGCCGCACCGTCCAGTCCCGGATCTACCGTGCGGGCGTCTTCGGGCACCGCCCGGTCGTCCCGGTCGAGCCGGCGGCGCTCGAGGCCGCGGCCCGCCGCCGGACGAGCCGGACGGCGTGGGCGTACGTCGCCGGGAGCGCCGGGCAGCAGCGCACCGCGCGGGCCAACGTGGCGGCGTTCGACCGGTACCGGCTCGTCCCGCGCGTGCTCGTGGACGTCGAGGCGCGCGACACGTCGGTGGAGCTGTTCGGCCGCCGGATCCCCGCGCCCCTGCTGTTCGCGCCCGTCGGCGTCCTGGAGACCGTCCACCGGGAGGCCGACGTGGCCGCCGCCCGGGCGGCCCGCGCGCTCGGGCTGCCGTTCGTCGTCTCGTCGCAGGGCTCGGTACCCATGGAGCGCACGGCCGCGACGCTCGGCGACGCCCCGCGCTGGTTCCAGCTCTACTGGAGCAAGGACGACGACGTCGTCGACTCGTTCGTCGAGCGGGCGGTCGCGATCGGCAGCGAGGCGGTCGTCGTCACGCTCGACACGCACGTGCTGGGCTGGCGGACGCGGGACCTCGACCTCGGCTACCTGCCGTTCGCGCGGGGGCAGGGCATCGCCCAGTACACGAGCGACCCGGCCTTCCGCCGGCTCGTGGAGCGGCGCGCGGCAGCGCCCCGGCCCGCCGGTCCCGCCCCGCGCCCCACGCCCGCGGCCGTCCGGGCGCTGGTGTCGATGGCCCGGCACCACCCCGGCCGCCTGCGGGACAACCTGCGCTCGCCGCTGCCGCGCGCCGCGGTCGAGACGTTCCTCGACGTGTTCTCCCGCTCGACGCTGACGTGGGCCGACCTCGCCCGGCTGCGGGAGCGCACGTCGCTGCCGATCGTGCTCAAGGGCATCCAGGACCCCCGGGACGCGGCGCTCGCGCTGGGCCACGGCGTCGACGGGATCGTCGTGTCGAACCACGGCGGCAGGCAGGTCGACGGCGCGGTCGCGTCGCTCGACGCGCTGCCGGGCGTCGTCGAGCGGGTCGACGGTCGCCTCCCGGTGCTCATGGACAGCGGCGTGCGCGGGGGCGCGGACGTCGTGAAGGCGCTCGCCCTGGGGGCCCGTGCCGTGCTCGTCGGGCGGCCGTGGGTCTACGGGCTGGCGCTGGCCGGGGCGGACGGTGCTCGCGCGGTCATGGAGCACCTGTGGGCCGAGCTCGACCTCACGATGGCGCTGTGCGGCGCGCGCACGGTCGACGAGATCGGACCCGGGCTGCTGGCCCCTACGGCCGGTTGAGCACGCAGCCGTTCGCCGGCAGGTGCAGGGCGTCGCGCAGGGCCGACGACGCCTCGGCGCGCTCCTCGTTGACGAGGTCGTCGACGTCGCGGTGCTCGCTGAGGTAGCCGGGCTGCTCGGCGGACGTCCGCACGAAGTCGACGTACGCGACGAGCGCCTCGTCCAGGTCGTCCGCGAGGGGCTGGACGCGCGGGCCGAACTCGATCGACCGGACGTCGGCGAGGAACTTCTCGTCGACGGCGACCTGGTCCCGCAGGTCGGCGGCGTACATCTGCCTCCCCTGTGCGCCGATCCGGTCCGACACCGCGAGCCAGCCCGGCGTCGCGGACTCGACCGCGGCGAGGTACGCGACCGCGGACGGGGAGGCGTCGGCGGGCGCCTCCTGCGGGACGCAGGGGTCGCCCGCGGTGAGCTCTCCGAGCACGGCGCACCCGGCGACGGCCGGGAGCAGGAGGGCGGCGGCCAGCGGGGCAGCGAGCAGCCGGGCCGTGCGAGGTGTCGTCACGCCCGTCCGTCGGCACCCACGTCCGGCGGCTTGAGGGCTCCCGTCAGGCGTCGCCCGAAAGCCAGGCGCCCATCCGGGCGAGCGCCTCGGGTGCACCGTCGTCCACCTGCGCGGCGAGGTCGGCGACGGTCACGGACCGCAGCTCCCGCTCCCAGGCCAGCTCGGCCGACCGCATCGCCCGTGCGATCGCGCACGGTGCGGCGCACGCCTCGGGCGGGGCGGCGCACGGTCCCCGCTGGCGGATCTCGGTGCACACGAACGCCGCCGAGGACCCCTCGACGGCGTCGACCACGTCGAGCACGGTGATCTGCTCGGCGGGCCGGGTGAGCTCGTAGCCGCCGGCCTGCCCCTGGGTGGACCGGACCAGGCCGGCGCGGGACAGGGCCTGCAGGTGCTTGGCGAGGTAGCTGGGCGACACGTCGTGCAGCGCGGCGAGGCGGGCGGCGGGGACCGGGCTCGGCGCGGTGGTGAGCACGACGGCGCAGTGCAGCGCCCACTCGACACCGCCGGACATCCTCACGGCGGCACCCTACCGCTTGACTCGGATACGACTTGTCCGAATACGATCACGGACATTCGGTGTCCGCGTTGGTGGGCACCCCGACGCGAAGGCGGACGACATGAGGATCGTGGTCATCGGCGGTTCCGGGCTCATCGGCTCCCGGCTGACGGCCCTGCTGCGCACGCACGGCCACGAGGTCGTCGCCGCCTCGCGGCGCACCGGGGTCGACGTCCTCACGGGCGCCGGCCTCGCCGACGCGCTCACCGGCGCCGACGTGGTCGTCGACGTCACCGACACCCCGTCGTTCGAGCCGCAGGCTGCGCTCGACTTCTTCACCACGGCCACCACCACGCTCCTTGACGCCGAGCGCGCCGCCGGCGTCCGCCACCACGTGGCGCTGTCCGTCGTGGGGATCGACCGGGAGCCCCAGGAGGGCTACCGGCGCGCCAAGGTCGCGCAGGAGGCGCTCGTCGTGGCGTCGGGCGTGCCGTTCACGATCCTGCGCGCCACCCAGTTCTTCGAGTTCCTGCGCGCCATCGCCGACGGCTCCACGACGGGCGACGAGGTGCGCGTCACCCCGGCCGCGCTCCAGCCCGTCGCCGCCGACGAGGTCGTGGCGCTGCTCGCCGAGCTCGTGGTCGCACCGCCGCGCGGCGGCGTCGTCGAGCTGGCCGGGCCGGAGGCGCTCGGGCTCGACGTGCTCGTCGGGCGGGTGCTCGCGGCGGCCGGCGACACCCGGACCGTCGTCGCCGACCCCGCCGCGGGGTACTTCGGCGTGGTCATCCACGACTCCTCGCTCACCGCAGGACCGGCGACCCGGCTCGGGGGCACGACGCTCGCGGAGTGGCTCGGCGCTCCGCTCGCGGCCGCGGGGAACCGGGCCGGTTGAGACCGGCTGAGACCGGCTGACACCTGCTGCCACCGGCAACGCCCCCGCGCGGGGCGTTGTCGGTGGTCGTGCGTAGCGTGGCGGACGGACAGGCACCGGCACGGAGGGGGAGCAATGACCGACCAGCGCACGTACCCGCAGGGCGTCACGTCGTGGGTGGACATCGAGCAGCAGGACGTGGAGCGGGCCAAGGCCTTCTACGGCGCCGTGCTCGGGTGGACGTTCCACGACGCGACACCACCGGGCCTGCCGTTTCGGTACGTCATCGCCCAGGTCGACGGGCTAGACGCCGCCGGCATCGGCGGCCCGTCCGACCCCGGCGCCTCAGCACCGGACGGCGCGGGCGACCCGTCGTGGCACACCTACGTCGCGGTCGACGACATCGCGAGCACCCTCGAGCGCGTCACCGCGGTGGGCGCCACCGTGACGACCGGGCCGACCGTCGCCGGCGAGGGCGGCACCTGGGCCGAGGTCGCCGACCCGCAGGGCGCCACCCTGCGGCTGTGGCAGGCGAAGCGCCGGCTGGGCGCGCAGGTCGCCAACGTCCCGGGCGCGTGGAACTTCAGCGACCTGCGCACCACCGACGTCGCCGCCGCGACCGACCTGTACGAGCAGGCGTTCGGCTGGGAGCTCGCCGACCTGGCCTGGGCCACGATGATCCGCGTCCCCGGCTACGGCGACCACCTCGCGGCGACGGTGGACCCGGGCATCCACGAGCGCCAGGCGTCGGTGAACGTGCCGCCGGGGTTCGCGGACGCGATCGGCTGGGTGGTCCCGGTGCGCGCGGGCGAGCAGCCCCACTGGCACGTGTCGTTCACCGTGGAGGACCGGGACCGGACCGCCGCCCTCGCCACCGAGCACGGCGGCGAGGTGCTCACCACCGAGGACTCGCGCTGGACCCGCACGGCGACCATCCGGGACCCGCAGGGCGCGGTGTTCACCGCGAGCCAGTTCGCTCCCCCGGCTTGACGCACGTCGCACGCCCGTCCGTCGAGCACCGTCCGGCAACGGCCCCCGGGGCACCCGGCGTACCCGGGGCAGCCGGCGCGCTCCGGGGGCACCCGGCGTACCCGGGGCACCCGGCGCGCTCCCGGGGCACCCGGCGTACCCGGGGCATCTGGCGCGCTCCGGGGCACCCGGCGCGCTCCGCAGGAGGTCGGCGATGATGGGGTGATGACCGACGGCACGGCGCTGCAGGGCCGACTGCTCGTCGCGACGCCGCGCCTGCGCGAGGACACGTTCTACCGGACCGTCATCCTGCTCCTCGACCACGGCGACCACGGTGCCGTGGGCGTGGTGCTCAACCGTCCGTCGTCCGTCGACGTGGGCGAGGTCCTGCCCGGGTGGCACGCGCACGTCAGCAGCCCGCCGCAGCTGTTCCAGGGCGGCCCCGTCGGCCTCGACGGCGCGATGGGCGTCGCGCTGCTGCTGCCGGGTCCCCTCCCCGCGTCGGGCGTGGACCGCATGACCGGCCCGTTCGGTCTCGTCGACCTCGACGCCGACCCGGACACCGTCACGCCGCACGTCGGTGGGGTCCGCGTGTTCGCCGGGTACGCGGGATGGGGCGAGGGGCAGCTCGAGGAGGAGATCGACGAGCGCGCCTGGTTCGTCGTGGACGCCCTGCCCGACGACCTGCTCTCCCCGACGCCGTCGCAGCTGTGGCGGCGGGTGCTGCGCCGCCAGGGCGGCGACCTGGCGATCGTCTCGACCTACGCCGAGGACGCCAGCCTCAACTGACGGGCGGCGGCGCGCGTCTCGACCGACGGGCGACGGGCGACGGCACCGCGGGCAGGACCCGGGCGCGCGGCGAGTGCCGGTCCGTCGCCCGCAGACGCACTCACGCGCACGCAGCCGCACCGACCGGGCTGGTCGGTGCGGCTGCGGTCAGGCGTCGCCGACCGGGTCGGTCGGCGGCTGCGGTCAGGCGCGGCCTGCGGTCAGTGCGCGAGCACCGGTGCGTCGTCGAGCGCGGCCGGGTGCGCCGCGGCGGCCTGCTCGGTGCGGGCCGCCCGGTCCGCGCGGGTCCGGAACAGCGACGCCGTCAGGACCGCGCCGAGCAGGAAGAACCCGGCCGACCAGCCGTACGCGACCGCGAAGCTGTGCAGCGCGCCGTCGGCGACGACCTGCGGGGTGACCGGCGCGTGGTCGGTGAGGTACGCGGCCGCGGCGGTGGCGGCGAGCGTGTTGAGCACGGCCGTGCCGATGGCCCCGCCGACCTGCTGGCTGGTGGAGACCATTGCGGACGCGGCGCCGGCCTGCCGCGGCGAGACGCCGAGGGTCGCGATCTGGAACGACGCGGGCATGATCGAGCCCATCGCGATCCCCATGAGCACGAGCCCGACGAGCACGCGGGCGTACCCGCTGTCGAGCTCGAGGGTGCGGAACCAGAGCATCGCCAGCGCCGCGGTCGTCATGCCGACCGGCACGAGCAGCTTCGGGCCGAACCGCGGCACGAGGATGTTCGACTGGACCTGCGCGGTGATGACGATGAAGACAACCATCGGCAGGAACGCCGTGCCGGTCTGCATGGGCGTGTACCCGAGCGTCAGCTGCAGGTAGTAGGTGAGGAACAGGAACACGCCGAACATCCCCGAGCCGGCGACGAGGATGGCGAGGAAGCCCGCGCCGCGGTCGCGGTCGAGCACGATGTCGAGCGGCAGCAGCGGGTACTGCGCACTGCGCTGCCGGACGACGAACGCGACGAGCAGCACGACGCTCGCGGCGAGCGAGCCCCACACGACCGGCGCGTCCCAGCCCTGCGGCTCGGCCTGCGAGAAGCCGAACACGAGGGCGAACAGCCCGGTCGACGCGAGGACCACCCCGGGCACGTCGAACCGTGTCTGGTGCCGCTCGTCCGTCCGGGACAGCAGCACGGAGCCGGCGACGAAAGCGACGACGGCGATGAGGACGTTGACGTAGAGGTTCCAGCGCCAGTTGAAGTTCTCGGTGAGGTAGCCGCCGAGCAGCAGGCCGATCGCGCCGCCCATGCCGGCGATCGCACCGAACACGCCGAACGCGCGGGCGCGCTCCTTCGGGATGGTGAACGTGGTCGTCAGCACCGACAGCGCGGCCGGTGCGAGCACCGCGGCGAACGCCCCCTGCAGCGCACGGGCGCCGACGAGCAGCTCGAAGCTCTGCGCGGCGCCGCCGAGAGCCGACGCGACGGCGAAGCCGATGAGGCCGACGAGGAACATGCGGCGGCGGCCGAACATGTCGGAGAGCCGGCCGCCGAGCAGCAGGAGGCTGCCGAACGCGAGCGCGTACGCGGTGACGACCCACTGGCGGTCGTTGTCGCTGAAGCCGAGGTCCGCCTGGGCGGACGGGAGGGCGATGTTCACGATGGTCGCGTCGAGCACGACCATGAGCTGGGCGAGCGCGACCGTGGCCAGGACGAGCCAGCGGCGGCGGCTCGCGGGCGGTGCGGTCGGCGATGTGGTCGGCGATGAGATCGGCTGTGGGGCCGGCGCGGCTGGCGCCGTCGGCCCGGGGGTGGTGGAGGCCATGGGGATGCTCCTGGGGACGTCGTGGTCGGTGGCGCGAGCGTATTACAGAACTCGTTAGTTCCGGAACCCCTCAGTTTCGTTTTATGATGTGCGCGGTACGGTGGGCCCCGACGACCCGGCGAGCGAGAGGTGGCGGCAGCGGTGGACGACGCCAGTGCAACGGTGCTCTCCCTCGACCCCGCAGTCCCCCGGACAGCCCCCCGGACAGCCCGCCGGCCCGGCCGCCGCCGGGACGACTCCAAGGACGACGCGATCCTCGAGGCCGCCCGCGAGCTGCTCGCCGAGCGCGGCTTCGACGGCATGACGATGGACGCGGTCGCGGACCGTGCGGGCGCGGGCAAGGCGACCCTCTACCGCCGCTGGCCGTCGAAGGTCGAGCTCACGGTCGACGCGATCGTCTGCGGTCGCGGCGTGGCCATGACGGTCGACGACATCCCCGACACCGGCTCGCTGCGCGGCGACCTGCTGTCCGTGAAGTTCGGCCGCCACCGGGCCAACGACAACGCGCTCATGTCGGGCCTGATGTCGGTCGTCAAGGAGGACCCGCGGCTCGCGGCCGTCTTCCACGAGCAGTTCATCCAGGCCAAGGTCGCTCTCATGCGCGGGGTCCTGGAGCGGGCCCGGCTGCGCGGCGAGCTGCGGCCGGACGTCGACCTCGACATGGTGTCGACGGTCGCGCCCGCGCTGGTCGCCTACCGCAAGGTCGTCGCCGGCCTGCAGGTCGACGACGAGTTCGTGGTCCGGATGATCGACTCCGTGATCCTCCCGCTGGTCACCGCACCACCCGGCGGCGGCGAGACGGCGTAGGGCGGGCGGAGGCGCCCGGACGGATCAGGGAGCGCGGGTCGCGAGGTCGTCCGACACGAAGACGGTCCAGTCGCCGCGGATCGCCATCGCGGTGGACGGGCACGCTCCGCCGTCGAACTCGGCGACGACGCTGCCGTCCTCCTTCGTCACCACGATCCCGGTCCCGACGCAGCCCGACTGGGTCAGCGTGGCGTCCCCGCTCGGGTCCACGACGAGCGTCTTGTCGGCACCCTCGATGGTCACGGTGACCCGCTCGCCCGTGTAGTTCGAGAACTCGGCACCCGGCCCTGCACAGGCGGCCGAGGTCAGCACCGCGACCGCACCGAGTACTGCTCCGACGACCACATTCCGCGCGCGCACGTGCACCTGCCTCACTACCGGGACGGGGGGCGGCCCCGCGCGACCGGACCGGATCGGTCGGCGGCTCTGACGTTCCGGGCCTGACAGCCGGATCCTCCCAACCGCGGAAACGCCCTGTCAGCGGTACCGGTGGGTAGGACCCGTTCCGAAACGATTCGGCTCGCCACGACGGCCGTCCGCGGGCGCCCGCAGCCTTCTGCGGTCCCGCCCGGTGCGGACCCGTCAGGCGACGCCGACCACGAACGTGAAGTCCGTGGCGTCGTCCGTGACCGTCCCGCCGGCCGGGTCCCGCACCTCCCTCGCGACGAGCCCGGCCGCCGTGACGAGCGCGCCGAACCCCGCCGGGGTGTACCAGTGCAGCGTCCAGGGCCGGTCGACGACGACGCGCTCGTCCCCGGTCTCCCGCTCGTACCGCAGGACGGTGACCTGCGTCCGCGCGTCCTCGTCGCGCTCCTCGCCCACCGCCGTGACGCGCAGCACCGTGCCGTCCGCGGAGACCGCCTCCCGGGCCCGTCCGAGCCGGTCGCCGGAGGGCGGGGGGACGAACAGCGGGATCAGCGCGAGGCCGTCGTCCGCCAGGTGCGAGCGGATCGCCTGGAGCGCGAGGAGGGCCGTGCCGTCGTCGGGCAGCAGGTTGAACGTGGGTCCGGCGAGGTAGACGGAGCGGTACCGCCGGCCCAGCGCCAGCGCCTCCATCCGCTGGTGGTGCAGCGTCACCTCCAGGCCCGCGTCGGCAGCCGCGCGCCGGCAGCGCGCCAGCATGTCCGCCGAGGAGTCGACGCCCTCGACGTCGAACCCGCGCCGGCGGAGCTCGAGCAAGGGCTCCCCGTCGCCGCAGCCGAGCTCGAGCGCGGGCCCGCCCGAGGCCGAGACGAACGCCGCGTACGGGTCGGCGCTCTGGGTCGTCGACTTCAGGGGCCCGTAGAGCTCCGCGACGAGCCCGGTGTAGAAGTCGGCAGCGTCCATCCCGCCATGCTCCCCGTCCAGGCGGCCGTGCCGCGTCGTGCGACCGGCTAGCCCTGCGGCGAGCTCGTCGTGAGGTCGTCGGTCACGTACACGTTCCAGTCGGCCCGGACCATCAGGTGCGTCGTCGGGCACGTCTTGCCGTCGAACTCGGCGACGACGGTCCCGTCCTGACGCGTCACCACGATCCCGGTCCCCACGCAGGAGCTCTCGTCCAGGGCCACGTCGGAGGTCTTGTCCAGCTCGAGCACGTGGTCGGTGCCGACGATCGTCACGGTGACCGGCTCGTCCGTGTAGTTCTCGAACCCCGCGCGGGCCGACCCGCCACCGAGCACCGCGCACCCGGCGGACAGCACGACGACGGCACAGGCACCGGCGTACACGGCCGTGCGGCGGGCCACAGCCGGTCCTCGCACCTGGATCCTCCTCGAAGCTCGGAGCACGACGCCATGCCGACGCCGGTGCCGGTGCCGGTGCCGGACAGCGGACCACCGCGCCGGCGGTCCGGACGCGGGGCCCCAAGATCGAGCCGAGCACCGGCACGCGGATCGTCGCAGTCCTGCGGGCCGGTCCGTGAGCCCCCGGGCGAGGGACATCGACGCGCAGACGGGTGGCATTCCGACCGGCCCGTCGCCTCGGGGGGTGAACCGCACCCGGGACCCGGTCCACGGCGCAGCGCGTCGGTGGCTACGCCGGCGGTGGCAGCTGTGCGCGGTGCGCCTCGACGGCGCGGTGCACGCTGCCGTGGATCCGCTCCGCACCGAGCCGCTCGACGACGCCGTCGCGCGCGAGCGTCGCCCGGACCGCCGGCTTCACACGGGCGAGCCGGACCTCGACGCCCGAGTCGTCGGCGAGGTCGAGGACCTCGTGCAGTGCCGCCGCACCCTGGGCGTCGACGATCGTGACGGCACCGCAGTCGACGACGATCACGCCCGCGTCGGGGTGCGTCTCGGCGACCTCCCGCACCCGGTCCTGCAGGGCGTCGGCGGTCGCGAAGAACAGGCCGCCGTCGATGCGGATGACCGCGACTCCGGGCTCGGGCTCGTCGCCGGGGAACTCGCCGAGCTCGCGGAACACCTGGGTCCCCGGCTCGCGGGCCATCAGCGGCAGGCTCGGCCGCGTCGCGACCGACACGAGCCACAGCAAGGACAGGGCGATGCCGATGAGGACCCCGGCGAGGACGCCGACCACGAGCGTGCTGACGAGCGCGGCGACCGCGATCCAGAAGTCGAACCGCTGCACCCGGAACAGCCGGCGCATCCTGGCGACGTCCATCATCCCCATGACGACGGCCTCGATGATGACGGCCGCGAGGACGGCGGTCGGCAGACCGGAGAACAGCGGCGCGAGCAGCACGAGCGTGAGCAGCACCATCACGCCGGACGTGAGCGACGCGACCGGGGACCGTGCGCCGGAGCGGTCGTTGAGCGAGCTCGCCGACAGGCTCGTGGAGACCGGCATGCCCTGCACCAGGCCGGCGCCGACGTTCGCGGCACCCTGCGCGAACGACTCCTGGTCGATGTCCACCCGGTAGCGGTGCCGCGCCGCGAACGTCCGCGCGTCGCCCGCCGTCTGCGAGAACCCGATCATCACGAGCGCGACGGCGGCCAGCGCGGTCGTGGCGGCGTTGTCCAGCAGCAGCGCCGGCTCCGGCACCTGGACGGACGGGAGCCCGCGAGGCACGTCCCCGACGAGCGCGACGCCCCGCTCCCCCAGGTCCAGCAGCCAGGACGCGAGCAGCCCGCCGACGACGAGGACGAGCGCGCCCGGCACCCGCGGCGCGACCCGACGCAGGCCGAACACGGTGACGAGCGCGACGACCCCGACCACCAGCGTCGCCCCGTTCGCGTCGCCGATCGTGCCGAACCAGGACACGAGCTCCTGCGGAGGGGTGTCACCGGACACCTTCGTCCCGGTGATCTTCGGCAGCTCGCCGATGACGACGTCGATCGCCGCACCGAACAGGAAGCCCGTCACGACGGCCCGCGAGAGGAACTGCGCGATCCAGCCCATCCTGAGGAGCCCGAGCAGCACGAACACGACGCCCGAGACGAGGGTGATCCCCGCGACGAACGGCGCGACGTCGTCCCCGACGAGCCCCGCCGTCAGCACCGCGCTCGCCGCGACCGCCGCCAGGCCGGAGCTGGGACCCGTCGAGATCTGCCGGCTCGTGCCGAACACCGCGTAGAGGATCGCGCCGGCCGCCGCCGCGTACAGGCCGTTCTGGAGCGGGATGCCGGCGATCCCGGCGTAGCCGAGGTTCTTCGGGACGATCAGCGCGGCGACCGCGACCCCGGCCGCGACGTCGGTCCGCAGCCAGGAGCGGTCGTAGCCGCGCAGAGCCCCGACGATCGGCACCCGGTCGGACCACCGGCGCCGCTGCTCGCCAGGGGTGCTCACCTGGGGCTCGTCCGAGGCTCGGCCGGCGATCCGGCCAGCGATCGGACCTGCGATCCGACGTGCGATCCGACGTGCGACGACCGAACCACGTCGACCCCTACCGCTCGGTCCGAAAGGCCCTGATCAGGGCGATGTTGCCGCTTCCGGACCGCCGTGGCAACGACCCTCCCGGCGACCTCCCGGCGCGACCCCGCTGCCCGCCGTCGGCGTGGTGCTCCTCTGCTTCGCGGGTGTGCTGCTCGCGATCCCCTGACGCGACGACCCGGTGTGAGGCAGATCACACCCTCCTAATGGTCAACCTGACCAGAAACCGATGACAAGAGCTCGTCCCGGCGCGCATTATGGTCAACATGACCACAACGACCGCGCTGCTCACGGACCACTACGAGCTCACGATGCTGCGTGCCGCGCTCGCGGACGGGACAGCCCACCACCAGGCCGTCTTCGAGGTGTTCGCCCGGTCGCTTCCCGAGGGGCGGCGGTACGGCGTCGTCGCCGGCCTCGGCCGCGTCGTCGAGTCCGTCCGGGCCTTCACGTTCGAGGCCGACCAGCTCGCCTGGCTCCTCGACGCCGGCGTGATCGACCAGCCGACGGCCGCGTACCTCGCCTCGTACCGGTTCGGCGGGAGCGTCGACGCCTACCGCGAGGGCGAGATCTACTTCCCGTACAGCCCGGTCCTCACCGTCTCGGGCACGTTCGCCGAGTGCGTCGTCCTCGAGACGCTCGTCCTGTCGATCCTCAACCACGACACCGCGATCGCCTCGGCCGCCGCCCGCATGGTCAGCGCCGCGAACGGCCGGACCCTGCTGGAGATGGGCAGCCGCCGCACCCACGAGGTCGCCGCCGTCGCCGCCGCCCGGGCCGCGTACGTCGCCGGCTTCGACGCGACGAGCAACCTGGAGGCCGGTTACCGGTACGGCGTGCCGACCCGCGGGACGGCCGCGCACGCGTTCACGCTCGGCCACACCGACGAGCCCACGGCGTTCGCGTCGCAGGTCGCCACCCTCGGCGCGGGGACGACGCTCCTCGTCGACACGTACGACACCGCGCAGGGCATCCGCCACGCCGTGGCGGCGGCCGGCGCCGAGCTCGGTGCGATCCGCATCGACTCGGGCGACCTGGCCGACGAGGCCCGCCGCGCGCGCGTCCTGCTCGACGAGCTCGGTGCGACGGGCACACGGATCGCCGTCACCTCGGACCTGGACGAGCTCGCCATCGAGGCCCTCGCCTCGGCCCCCGTCGACACCTACGGTGCGGGCACCAAGCTCGTCGGCGGCTCGGGCCACCCGACCGCCGGCATGGTCTACAAGCTCGTCGCCGTCGCGGACGAGGACGGGCCCCTCGCCCCGATGCGGCCCGTCGCCAAGAATGCCGCGAGCAAGGGCAGCGTCGGCGGCCGGAAGGTCGCCTACCGCGCCCTGGACCACGCCGGCTTCGCGACGAAGGAGGTCGTGGTGGTCCGGCACCTGCCCGGCGCCCCGGAGGCCGGCCTGGGCCGCGCGCTGCAGGTCCCCGTGGTGCGCGACGGGCAGGTGGTGCACAACCCGAGCCTCGACGAGATCCGCGCCCACCACCGCGGGGCGAAGGCCGAGCTCACCCAGCTCGACCTGGCGCTCGCGCCGGGCACCCCACGCCTGGTCGCTGACCCGACCGCCCTCGGCAACCTGATCGGAGCCATCGCATGAAGAGCGCACTCATCGTCGTGGACGTGCAGAACGACTTCTGCGAGGGCGGTGCGCTGGCCGTCGCCGGCGGGGCCGCCGTCGCCGCCCGCATCACCGACTACCTCCGGCGGCGCGGCGACCAGTACGACACGATCGTCGCGACGCGCGACTGGCACGCCCCGCTGCCCGACACCAACGACGGCCACTTCGCCGCCGAGGGCAGCGTCCCCGACTACGTGACCACGTGGCCGGTGCACTGCGTGGCCGGGACCGCCGGCGCCGAGTACCACCCCGACCTGGTGCTGCCCGCGCGGACCGTCCACGTGGTCAAGGGCGAGTCGCGGCAGGACTACTCCGGCTTCCAGGGGCGCGTCGTCGACGCACCCGCGGGGCAGGCGTCGCTCGGCCGGCTGCTCGTGGCCCGCAACGTCGCGCACGTCGACGTCGTCGGGCTCGCCACGGACTTCTGCGTCGCCGCGACCGCGATCGACGCCCGCCGCAAGGGCGCCACCATCGTCTCCGTCCTGACCGACCTCACGGCCGCGGTCTCCGCACCCACGGCCGTCCGGGCACTGACCGACCTCGCGCAGCGCAAGATCGACCTGGAGGAGTCACGATGACGCCGCCCGCCGCGACGGAGGAGACCTGATGGACGCCCAGGCACCCGAGGGGTACGACCCGCACGCGTACCCGCCGTTCGCCGTCACGGTGGACCTCGCCGTCTTCACCGTCCGGGACGGGGCGCTCAAGGCGCTGCTCATCGAGCGCGTCGACGACCCGTACGCCGGTGCGTGGGCGCTGCCCGGCGGGTTCGTCGACATCGACGAGGACATCCCCGACGCCGCCTGGCGCGAGCTCCACGAGGAGACCGGCCTCGAGCGGTTCGCCGGCCATCTCGAGCAGCTCGGTACGTACGGCACGCCTCGTCGCGACCCCCGGATGCGGGTCGTGTCGGTCGCGCACGTCGCGTTCGCGCCGAACCTGCCCGACCCCCGGGCGGGCTCCGACGCGCGCAACGCCCGCTGGTGCGACGTCGACGACCTCGACCTGCCCGGGCTGCGCGGCAGCCACGCCGACGCCGAGATCGCGCTCGCCTTCGACCACGCGCGGATCCTGGCCGACGCCGTCGACCGGGTCGCCTCGAAGTTCGAGTACACCCCCCTGGCGACGTCGTTCGTGCCGGAGCAGTTCACGCTGGGTGAGCTCCAGCACGTCTACGAGGCGGTCTGGGGCACGCGGCTCGACCGGTCGAACTTCCGCCGCTGGGTCAAGGACACCACTGGCTTCGTGCGACCTGCGCCCGGGACCGAGCGGCGGCGCACCGCGGGCGCCGGGCGTCCGGCGGCCCTGTACACGGCCGACGAGGACGGTCCGGCCACCCTCACCCCTCCGCTCATGCGCCCCGACGACGCCCGGGCGATCCGCCCCGACGAGGAGAACCGATGACCCACCTGCGCGTCCTGCTGTCCCAGCTCCCCGTGCGGGTCGGGGACGTCGCCGGCAACGCCGCGGCGATCCGCGAGGCGATGGCCCGCGCCGAGCGGGTGACGGCCGACGTGCTCGTCACGCCCGAGATGGCCGTCACCGGCTACCCGTGCGAGGACCTGCTCGCCGAGCCGGCGTTCGTCGTCGCCGCGCAGGACGCCACCCGCGACCTCGCCAGCGACGCCGCCCGGACCGTGACCCTGGTCGGGACCCCCTGGACCACGGTCGCCCTCCCGGCCGCCGGGGGCGCCCGGCAGCAGGCCTGGACCGCGGACGCGGCCCCGCGCGCGCTGCGCAACACCGCCGTCGTGGTGCACGACGGCCGGCTCGCCGCCGCGTACGCCAAGCACCTGCTGCCCACCTACAGCGTGTTCGACGACGCCCGCCACTTCGGCGCCGGCGTGCGCGACCAGGCCCTCTACCGCCTGGAGACGCCCGACGGGCCGGTCGTGCTCGGAGTGCTGATCTGCGAGGACGCGTGGGACGCGGGCCTCGTCTCCGAGGTCGCCGCGGCGGGCGCGCAGGCGGTCGTCGTGCTCAACGCGTCGCCGTACACCGTCGGCAAGCCCGCCCTGCGGCTGGACCGCCTGCGCACGGCCGCGGCCACGGCCGGCGTGCCGGTCGCGTACGTGAACACCGTCGGAGGGCAGGACGACCTCGTGTTCGACGGCGGCTCGCTGGTCGTCGGCGCGGACGGGACCGTGCTGGCGCGGGCCGCGTCGTTCTCTCCCGACGAGCTCGTGGTGGACGTCCCCGTCGCACCCGCCCGGCCCGTCACGCGGGACCTCGTCGACCTCGGCCCGACCCACCCCTCCCGGATCCCGCTCGCACCCCCGCCGGTCGTCGAGCCGCTGGACGTGGACGCCGAGGTGTACGCCGCGCTCGTCACCGGCTTCGGCGACTACTGCCGCCGCGTGGGGCTGCCGCGCGTGGTGCTCGGCCTGTCCGGCGGCATCGACTCGGCGCTCGCCGCGGTCGTCGCGGTGGACGCCCTCGGCCCGGACGCCGTGTGGGGCATCGGGATGCCCGGCCCGTACAGCTCCGACGGCTCGGTGACCGACGCGGCCGAGCTCGCCGCGAACCTCGGGATCCGGTTCGACGTGGTGCCGGTCAAGGACCCGTACCTCGAGCGGGAGACCGTCCTGGGGGCGCTGCTCGTCGACGCCGTCGGCGGCACCGGCCACCCCGTGGCGTGGGAGAACCTCCAGGCGCGGCTGCGGGGCACGACGCTCATGACGATCGCCAACGCCGTCGGCGCCCTGGTGTGCACCACGGGCAACCGCTCGGAGTCCGCCGTCGGCTACTTCACGCTCTACGGCGACTCCTGCGGCACCGCACCGAACCCCCTCGGCGACCTGCTCAAGACCACCGTCACGCTGCGTGACGGCACCGTCCTGCCCGGCGTGTACGGGCTCGCCCGGTGGCGCAACGCGCAGGCGACGGCCGCGGGGCGGGTCGCGCCGATCCCCGTCTCGACGCTCACCAAGCCGGCCTCGGCCGAGCTGGCCCCCGGTCAGCAGGACAGCGACTCGCTGCCGCCCTACGAGGTGCTCGACGCGCTGCTCGTGACGTTCCTCGAGGAGCACGCGAGCGCCGACCAGCTCGCCGCCGGGCTCGTCGAGCAGGGCTGGGACCCGGCGTCGGCCGCCGCGACCGTGAACCGGGTGCTCGGCCTCGTGGACCGCAGCGAGTTCAAGCGCCGCCAGGTGCCGATGCGCGTGAAGGTCTCCCGCCTGGCGTTCGGCCGCGACCGCAGGATGCCCGTCGCGAGCCACTGGTCGCACGCGGTCGCGACCGCGCCGACCACTGCGCCGACCACTGCGCCGACGACTGCGCCGACGCCCGCGCCTGCGCCCGTGGGGGCGCCCGTGGCGGTCACCGCCTGACGCGTCAGAGCGGCGGGATGTTCTGGTTGAGGCGGAACACGTTGGAGGGGTCCCACGTCGACTTCACCTCACGCAGCCGCTCGTACGTGGCGGCGCCGTAGGCCCGGTGGACACCCGCGTCGCCCTCGTCGCCGGTCGCGTTGACGTAGGCACCGATGCTCCACGGCTCGAAGGCCCCGGCGGTCCGGCGGCACGTCGCGACGTGCCGCTCGTCGTCCCCGGGGTCCGCCCACCGGGCGCCGACGTCGAGCTCGAACCGCGCGTGACGGTGCGGGAACGCGGTCGCGGCCGGGTCGACCTCCGCGATGGCGCCGCCGTAGGCCGTGAGGGTCACCGCGCCGACCTCGGCGCGGGCGTGCGCGAGGAACGCCTCGAGCGCCGAGTCGGGCAGGTCCGTCACGTAGTGGCTCTTCCCGTACCGCCGGAAGCCGTGCGCCGTGACGTCGTCGGAGCGCCGCTGCAGGTCCACGTAGGTGGTCTCCTCGACGCGCGTGTCGGTCAGCGGCCCGAGGTCGTCGAGCCCCCGCACGAGCGGGGCGGCGTCGTCGGGCGGCCCGACCCAGACGAACCCGAGCGTGAGCGGCCCGCCGGCGACGACGGTCGCGTGCGCGGTCGCGCGCCTCGGCAGGTCGTACGCGGCCGCCAGCCAGGCCCGCAGCGCGCCCAGGCCGGTCGCCGGGTCGAGGTCCACCTCGGCCGACAGGGCCCGCGTGCCGACGTCGTGCAGCGCGAGGTCGAAGCGGGTGACGACCCCGAAGTTGCCGCCGCCGCCGCGCAGCGCCCAGAACAGGTCCGGGTGCTCGTCGGCCGACGCCCGGACGATCTGCCCCTCTGCCGTCACGACGTCGAACCCGAGCGCGTTGTCGCAGGTCAGGCCGAGCTGCCGCGCGAGCCAGCCGACGCCCCCGCCGAGCGCGAGCCCGCCGATGCCCGTGTGGGACACGATGCCCGCCGTCGTCGCGAGGCCGTGCTCCTGGGTGGCCACGTCGAGCTCGCCGAGCAGCGCACCCCCCTCCACGTGAGCGGTGCGGGCACCCGGGTCGACGACCACGCCACCCATGAGGGACAGGTCGATCATGAGCCCGTCGTCGGGCACCGCGTGCCCCGCGGCGCTGTGCCCGCCGCAGCGCACGCCGAGCGGGAGCCCGAGCTCGCGGGACACCCGGACCGCCCGGCGCACGTCCTGCGGGCCGGCGCACCGCACGACGTACCTCGGGCGGCGGTCGACCGTGCCGTTCCAGACCGTGCGCGCCTCGTCGTACCCGGGTGAGCCGGGCACGAGGACCTCGCCGTCGAACCTGCCGGGCAGTGCTGCCGTCGCACGCATGGCTCCGACTCTGGCGTCCGCCGTCGTGGTCCGGCAAGGGCAGCGCAGGTCGAGCGCGGGTCGGGCACCGCTCACCGCTGGTCGGGGTGCAGGTCAGGTGGCGTCCCACCAGCGCAGCACGCGCAATGCACGGAGCGTCACCCAGCGGCTGGGCGAGCCCTCCGACTCGCCGAGGCCGAACAGCGTCGCCCCCTCGTGGACGTTCTCGAGCGTCCACCGGCCGTCCTCGCCCGCCTTGGACCGCAGGAGCGCGACGGCGTCGGCCAGCCGGGGGTCGCGCCGGCCGGCCACGCGGAAGTGGTCGAGCCCGCGCAGCACGTCGTGGAACCAGCGGACCGGGTACGAGAGCATCGTCATCCGCGGGTCCGCGACGGTGCCGTCCGACCGCCTCCGGTACAGCCCACGCTCCAGGAGGTACTCCTCCCCCGTCCGCCGGGCCTCCGCGACGGCCGTCGACAGGCCGCCCGACGCGTCACTCGACGCGCCGCCCGCACGTTCCCAGGCGAGCAGCCCCTCGACCGTGCAGATCGTCGAGTGGAACGACGACACCGACCGACCCGACTCGGCCCAGCAGTTCCAGCCGCCGTCGTGCAGACGGGTCCCGACGAGGGTCTCGGCGATGCGGTCTCCGCCCTGGCCGAGGTACGCGGCCACCGCGAGCGCCACGCCGTTGATGCAGGGCTCCGTCTCGCCGTCGAAGAAGGGCTCGGCGTCGTGGTCCCAGCGCACGTGCGCACGCACCCGGCCGACGGCCCGGACGACCTGCGGGGACGCGGGTTCCACGCCGAGCTCCACGAGCTGCTGGAGCGAGAAGTGCGTCGCGGTCCAGGCGTCGAAGAAAGGGCGCTCCTCGTCGACCCAGCCCGGGCGGTAGGTGCCACCGTCCCAGCGGCCGTCGTCGGCCTGCTCGGCGAGGAGGCGCGCACCCCAGCCCTCGGTCGCCACGCGGGACCGTTCGGCTGCGACCTCGTCGGGAGGTGCGTCGAGGAGGTCCTGGAGGACCTGCCAGCGGATCGCGGGGTCGGAGTCGAGGAGCCAGGCGGTGACGTCCATGGGCGGAGCGTAGGACCGGCCACCGACACGGCGGCGGGCCGCGCCGCCCGCTCACCCGGTCGGGCCGCGGCCGTCCTCCGAGGCGAACCGGGCCTTCGTGTCCTCGATGCTCTGCGCCTCGCGCTCCTCGAGCTCGGCCGAGGCGGCGTACGCGGCCAGGTCGACGTTGGTGGAGAGCCGGACCAGCCCGACCACCAGCAGGACGAGCCCCACCAGGGCGACCGCACCCCCGATGACCGTCCACGGCTGTCCTGGCTGCCCGCCGAACGACGGGTCGAGGACCGCGTCACGCAGGTCCGCCTGGCGGGCGGCGCTCCACACGACCAGCCCGACGACCACCAGGACCAGACCCCACACCAGGGGCCGCGTGGAACGGGCGAACTGGGTGGAGCGCACGTCGGCCGCCCTTCCGTCGGTGAGATGTCGTCGCGAGGACCGTATCGAAGTCACGTGCTCCCGTCGGCGCACCGATGCCTCCACCGTGCCGTCCGGTCGCCGTCGCGGTGGGCGTGCTGCTCGGCGTGACCGAGCTCGTCTGGCTGGTGCCCGGCCGAACGCTGCCGGGCAAGCCCCAGACGCGACGAGGCCCGGCCGGGACGCGGACGTCCGGGCCGGGCCTCGTCGGTGGATCAGCCGATCCGGGTCCAGGAGCAGTTGTACGACTCGAACCGGTCACCCGCGGCCAGCGTGACCGTGGCGTAGCCGTACGAGCCGTCGGTCCAGGTGTAGTCCTGCCCGAGGAAGTTGTTCAGCACCCCCCAGCCGCACACGGCGTCCCGGCCCTCCGGGCCGTTCGTCGCGTAGGTGCCGGGCGCCATGTGCACGCCCACGACGTAGTTCCCGTCGGAGACCCAGCTGCTCTGGCTGCCGGCACCGGTGTACCGGGTCCAGGTGCCGCAGCCGACCGTCCCGAAGTACGCGTCCGTGTCGAGGATCGTCACGATCCGCTGGCCCCAGCCGATGTCCCAGCCGATGACGCCCTCCTCGGAGGACCCGGCGTCGACGCGACGCTCCCAGAAGCAGGAGTCGCCCGCGCCGCTCGTGATGTAGGTGCCGGGCGCGATCTCGCCGCCGACGCGGTACATGCCGTCCGCCACGAGGCGCACGGGGCCAGCGACCTTCGCCGTCGAGGCGCTGGTGCGGGTCGTCTTGACGTAGAGGGTGCGAGTGCCGGTGACGGCGACCGAGATGGTCTTCCCGTACTCCTTGCTCGTCAGGACGTAGGTGGTCGACGTGGCGCCGTCGATCGCGACGCCGTTGGCCCGCCACTGGTAGGTGAGCGTCGCCGCCGGGACCCAGGCGGTGACGGTCGCGCGCAGCCGCGCCCCGACCGCGACGGTGCCGGTGACGACCGGGGTGTACGCCGCCGCGAACGGCGCGGTCACGACGACCGTCGAGGCGCTGACCTTGGTGACGTTGAGGAACCCGGTGCGCCGCCCCGTGACCTTCACGGTGAGGGTGTGGCCCAGGTCGGCCGACGTGGGCACGTAGGTGGCGAGGCCGGCGCCGGAGATCGCCTTGCCGTCGCGGAACCAGCCGTAGCTGACGGTCGCGGCCGGCGACCACGTGCCCGCGGTGGCCTTGAGCGTCGAGCCCACGCGGACGGTGCCGCTGATCGTCGGGACCGGCGCGGTGGTGAAGACGCCCGAGCCGACCTTGACGCCCACCGAGGTCACCTTCTTCGTGACGAACCCGCTGCGCGTCGCCGAGACGGTCACGGTCAGGACCGTCGACTTGTCATCGGGGACCGGGACGTAGGTGGACTTCGTCGCGCCCGAGATCGCGGCACCGTTGCGGCGCCACTGGTAGGTGAACTTCGCCGTGGGCGCCCACGTGCCCGTCACGGCCGTGACGGTCGAGCCCACCTTGACCGAGCCCGACAGGGTCGGCACGGGGGCGGTGGTGAAGACGCCGCTGGTCACGGCTGCGGTCGGGGCACTGGTCCGCGTGACCGACGTGTAGCCCGGCAGCGTCGCGGTCACCGTGACGGTGATCTTGGCCCCGAGGTGGGCCGAGGTCGGCGTGAACGTCGACGCGGTCCCCACCACCGTGGAGCCGGCCTTCCAGACGTACGTGAACGTCGCACCCGGTGCCCAGGTGCCGGTCACGGCCGTGAGCTTGGTGCCCACGCGTCGGGGGGTGCCGGAGATGGTCGGGACCGGCGACTGCGTGAACACGCCCGCCACGACCGCCGAGGTCGGCACGCTGACCCGCTCCTGGGAGGCGTAGCCGTCGGCCGCGCCGACGACGTGGACGGAGACGGCCCGCCCGAGGTCCGCGGCACGCGGGACGAACGTGGACGTCGTCTCGCCCTCGACCGCCGCGTCACCGACGAACCACTGGTACGAGAGCCCGGCGACCGGCGACCACGTGCCCGGGACGGCGGTGAGCGTGGTGCCGACGCGCGGGGTGCCGACGATCGTCGGGACCGGCGCCTGCGCGAGCTCGCCGGCGACGACCGGGAGGGTCGCCTCCGTGGTCTGCTCGCTCGGGACGTAGCCGTCGTGCGTGCCGACGACGTGCAGGGACACGGCCCGGCCGAGGTCCTCGGCACGCGGGACGAACGTGGCCTGCGTCGCGCCCTCGACCGCGTCGTCGCCGACGTACCACTGGTACGTCGTGACGGTGTCGGCGGGAGTCCACGAGACGGGGACGGCCGTGAGCGTGGCGCCGACCTGCGCGGTCCCGGTGATGCCCGGGGCGCTCGCCGTGAGCGTGCCGGGCTCGACAGCGGCCGTGGCCTGCGACGTCGAGACGCGCTCGTCGTACCCGGGGCCGTTGCCGGTCACCGTGACCGTGAACGTCGAGCCGACGTCAGAGGGCAGCACCGCGTACTCGGCGGACGTGGCGCCGTCGACGGCCACCTCGTCGCGCGACCACTGGTAGGTCAGGGTCAGGTCGAGCGGCCAGTCGACGACCGCGGCCAGCACGGAGCCCACGACGGCGGACCCCTCGACGACGGCCTCGGCACCGGGCACCGACACCGACACCGTCGGCTCGGACTCGCCCGGGTCGGCGCTCGCAGGCGCCGCGAACGCGGGAACGGACAGGACGGCAAGCACGGCGCACACCGCGACGGACCGGCGCGCGGCCCCCGTCGTGGAGCGCGCTGCGGAGACGAGTGACATCGTGGAGGACCTTCTTGCTCGACGACCGGCCAGACGACCGACGTCGCGCACCCTAGGGCAGGCCAGGAACCCGCTGTGAGCGAACCAGAGGGGCATCTGAGTGAACTCCTGGCGCACGGCGTGCCGCACCCGGCGATTCCCCCTCAGACCGGACATCGCCTGCGGCCCGACGGCGACCCGTCAGGCCGGACCGCTCCCGTCGTGCCGCGGGAGCGGGATCCCGAGGAGCGTGTCGGGCGGCACCGCGAGGGTGTCGAGCCCGGCCGGCGGCGGCGGGAACCCGGACGCCGGCCGGTCGCCGACCCACACCCGCCACAGGCCGTCGACGTGGTGCACCACGCCCCGCACCACGACCCCCGCACGCGGGTCGTCGGGCAGCAGGGCCGTGAACGGCGCCACCCGGTCGGGCGGCACGAACCCGACGACGAGGTTGCGCCAGATCACGACGAGCCGGTCGCCGGCGCCGCGGCCGATCTCGAGGTCGCCCGGCAGCTCGCGCCCGTCGGCCCGCTCCTGGTGGTGCAGCGCCGCGACGAGCGACCGCTGCAGCGCGGGGGCCTCGGCAGCCGCGAAGCCCTCGGCGACGACCTCCGGGGGTGCGTCGACGAGCGGGCGTGGGCGGCGGAAAAGGGGCACGCGCCCAGCCTGGCACGCCGGCCGCCCGCGCCAGGCCCGCGTGCGGCTCTACGCTGGGATCCGGCTCCCAGGCAGCCGACCGGTCCGCGGGCAGGGCACAGCCCACCTGGGTGCGAGAGGCACGGCTCCGGCCCCACCTCCTTTCGGCCCGACCACGCGGACACCGGGCGACGAGAGGAGGTCGCCATGGCGACCGTGTCACTGCCTGCCCACCCGGACCTCGGTCACCTGCGTCGACAGGCCCGCGCCCTGCAGCGTGCCGCCCGCGCCGGCGACCCCGCCACCGCGGCCCGGATCGCCCGGCACCACCCGGACCCACCGGCGGACCTGTCCGCGCTCGCGCTCAGCGCCGCACAGCTCACCGTGGCCCGGGAGTACGGCTTCCCGAGCTGGCCGCGGCTGCGCCACTACCTCGACGCCGTGACCGAGCACGGCTGGACCCCCGCCGACGGGGCCGCGCCCGACGCCGACCCTGCCGTGCGGTTCTGCCGGCTGGCGTGCCTCACGTACACCGCGGCCGACGGTCCCGACCGGTGGGCCGCGGCCCAGGCGCTGCTCGACGCCCACCCGGAGGCCGTCGACGCCGACGTCTGGGCGGCGTCCGCCGCGGCACGGCCCGACGCCGTCGCGCGCCTGCTCGCCCGCGACCCCGCACTGGCCCGCCGCCGCGGCGGCCCGCACGGCTGGCGACCGCTCGCGTACCTGGCGTACTCACGGGTGGGCGGCGGCGACCCCGTCGGGACCGCCCGGCTGCTGCTCGACGCGGGCGCCGACCCGGACGAGGGCTACCTGTGGGACGGCACCCCCACGCCGTTCACGCTGCTCACCGGGGTGTTCGGCGAGGGCGAGGGCGGGCCCGAGCGCCAGCCGCGCCACCCCGGGTCGACCGTGCTGGCCCGCCTGCTCCTCGAGCGCGGCGCGGAGCCCAACGACGGCCAGACGCTCTACAACCGGATGTTCGGCACCGACGACGACCACCTCGAGCTCCTCTTCGAGTACGGGCTCGGCCGCGGCGACGGCGGCATCTGGCGGCACCGGCTCGGGCCGGAGGCCGTCGAGACGCCGCGCGAGCTGCTGCGCGACCTGCTCCGCTGGGCGGTCGAGCACGGCCAGCTCGCCCGGGTCCGCCTGCTCGCCGAGCACGGCGTGGACGTCGACTCGCCCCTCGACGACGCCGGCTGGCCGACGGCGGGCCGCGCGCTCGCCGCCGACCCGCCCAGCCAGGGGCACGCCCAGGCAGTTCGGCACGGTCGCACCCCGTGGGGTCTCGCGATGGTCAACGGCGACCGCGAGCTGGCCGACTACCTGGAGTCGCGCGGCACCCCACCGGGCGACCTCGCCCCCGTCGACGCCTTCGTCGCGGCGGTGATGACGGCCGACCGCGAGCGCCTCTCCGCGCTCGGAGACGCCCCGGCTGCTCAGGCCCGACGAGAGCGGCCCGGGCTCGTCGTCTGGGCCGCCTCGCGGCACCGGCCCGCGGCGGTCGCGCTGCTCGTGGAGCTGGGCTTCGACGTGAACGCGTTCGCGCGGCGCGACGTCCCGGTCGAGCAGCCGTGGGAGACGGCGCTGCACGCGGCCGCCTTCGACGGCGGCGTGGACCTCGTCATGCTCCTGCTCGGGCTCGGCGCCGACCCGTCGCTGCGTGACGCCCGGTTCGGCGGGACACCGCTGGACTGGGCGCGGCACGAGGGCCGTCCGGAGGTGGTCGCGGTGCTCGACGGGCTCTGATCCCGACACCGGGCCCGCAGGGTGCCCTCGGACGCCCGCCGTGCCCGCGGGCGAAATCGCTCGCCCCGCCCTACGCTCGCGACGGGACATACCGGACATCGGTGTGTGGGGGTGGTCGGTGTGGCGAACGGATCGAGCGGTGGCGGCGCGTGGCAGACCGTCGCCACCTGGGCCGCGGTCGGGGTCGCGGCCCTGGCCCTGCTGTGGGCCCACAACGACGCCCAGGACGCCGAGCAGGCGGCGCGAGCCGCCAACGAGATCTCCGAGAAGGCCAACGCCATGGCCGACGCGGCGAACGCGACGTCGAAGGAGGCTCTCGCGACGGCGCAGGACGCCAACAGCCTCGCCGAGGACGCCAACGGCCTCGCGGAGGAGGCCAACGCGACCGCCTCCGAGGGCAACACGCTCTCCGAGGACGCGAACGACCTCACGCAGCGGATCTTCGACATCGAGCGCCAGGAGCAGGCCAAGCAGCTGGAGGTCATCGACACCCGGAAGGGGAAGATCCGGGTCGTGAACTGGGTGTCGACCGGTCCCATGCTCGACGTCCACGTCCTGACCGTGACGGCACCGGCCCCGCTCGACGAGTGGACGTACGACGAGACGTTCGGCCACATGACCCCCGACATGGTCGTGGACCTGTGGCGCTTCACGGTGCTGCCCGCGTGCACCGCCGTGTCCCTCCCGGTCCGCACCGACGTCGGGACGGTGGGCAGCGTCGTCACGTTCACCGACCCGGCCGGGACCCGGTGGCAGCGGTCGGGCCCCTACCTCGCCGAGACGGAGGAGATCTCGGGCGAGTGGCTCGACGACTTCGACAGCCAGCTCGAGGACTGGCCTCCTGACCAGCCGGATCCGGTGGTCCACGGCCTCGACGAGCTCGAACCGGGCCCGGTCAGCACGGGGCCCTGCGGGTGACCTCGACGACCGCGCCGAGGGAGATGCGGCGCCGGTCCGTCAGGCCAGGAACGCCGCCGTCACCGCGATCGACACCGGCACGTCGATCCCCCCGGGGGCAGGTGGCGCCCACGGCGGACGCTCGTATCGGACCACGTCCGGCCGGTCGGGATCGACCAGGTACCCGGTCCACCGGGCGCCGTCCCAGTACCGCAGGCGCGCGGGCTGCTGCGGGTCTGGATACCAGCCGACGAGGGCGGTGGGCACCCGCCCAACGTACCGCGCCGCCGGTCGACCGGCAGGGCGCCTACCGGGCCGGTCCTCCGCGGTCCAGGAACGCCTGCCCGCGCGGCGAGAGCCGGTAGCCGACCTCGAGGCTGTGTGTCAGGCCGAGCTCCTTGAGCCGGCGGACGTCCCGCTTGAACGGGGCGGTCTCTCGGCCGACCGCGGCAGCCAGGTCGGGTGCGCGGGTCGCCGGACGGTCGCGGATGAGCTCGAGGGTCTGCCGCGTCCACGGTGCCCGGGCGTCCCAGCGGGCGAGCGTGGCCTCGAGCGTCTCCAGCTGGTCCGCGGTGAACGACGTGTCGGCGGACAGCGCGTCGCGCGGGTCGGGACCACCCCACGACAGCCCGATCCGGAACAGCGGCAGCTCGGTCCTTCCGCCGACGACCTCCTCCACCGACGCCGCACCGGCCGCGCGCACCTCGTCGGGCGTCGCGCCGTCGACCTCGTCGACCGACCCGACGAGGACGACGCCCACCTGCGACAGGAACGAGCCGCCCGGCCTGACCCTCGGCACCGCCCAACGCCGGAACGCGAGGGTCACCTCGCCGCTGCGGATCCCGTCGGCGGTGCGCTGGTCGAGGAGCACACCCCCGATGATGTCGCACCGGTGTCGCCCACCGGCCGATCTCGAGGTCGACGAGCAGGTCCGGGCCGTCAGCGGGCCGTGCGCCGCCACCCGCGGGACTATCGTCCACCGTGCCGACGGGTCGGACCGTCGGCAGCAGCCAGGAGGCCACCGATGTCCGTGCCGTGGGCTGCGGCGAACAACGCCGCGTGGTGCGACCTCGTCTGCCGCACGGCCGGCCTGCCGACCGGCAGGCGCCGCGGCTTCTGGTCGACGACGACGCGCTCCCCCGACGCCTACCCCGACGCGGTGACGCTGCGCCCCGGGGTGCGGGCGGACGACGTCGTCGCGGCGATCGACGCCACACCGGGGGCGTCGGTGAAGGACTCGTTCGCCGACCTCGACCTCGCGCCGTCCGGCTTCTCGGTGCTCTTCGAGGCGCACTGGGTCCTGCGTGCGGTCACCCCGGTCGCCCCGGTCCCCCACCCGAGCCTCGCGTGGCGGCCGGTCGACGCCGGCTCGCTCCCCCGGTGGCTGGCAGCGCACGGGTCCGTCGCGATCCGCCCCGGGGTGCTCGACGACCCCGACGTCCGGCTCCTGCTCGCCGACGACGCCGACGGGCCGGTCGCGGTCGCCGCGCTCAACCGGTCGACGACCGGGGACGCGACGGTGGTGGGCATCTCCAACGTGCAGGCGCTGCGCGCCGACCCGGACGTCGTCTGGCAGGACCTCGTCGCGCTCGCGCACCGGGAGCTCGGACCGCACCCCCTCGTCGGCTACGAGTCAGGAAGCGACCTCGGTCCGCCGCTGCACGCGGGCTTCTCGGTCGCCGGGCCGCTGCGCGTGTGGCTCCGCCGCGACGCGCGGTCAGTCGAGCGTGGCGATCGTCCGCGCGAGCAGGCCGACCCACGCGACGGCGAACACGAGCGGCAGCCACTGGGTGACCCACGACGGTGAGCGCCACCGCCGGTCGACCGTCGTCGACATCGACGGCACGCGCTGCTGCGCCGCCGGGCCGGTGTCCTCACTGGTTCCCCGAGTGGGGCGCGCCGCAGGTCCTCGACTCCCTCCCGCGGCCGTGGGTCGTGTCGTCCGACGACGTGCGCTGCTGACGACGTTCCGCCGAACGGGGGACGCGCCGTTGACCGGTTGCCGAGTGCAACCGTTTTCCCTACCGTCGGCAGGACGCGGGCAGCGAGGAGCTGGACGACGATGTCGACGACGGAGCCGATGGCCGGGGACCCCACCCGACGCCTCCGCGCGGCGCTCGGGCGGGCGCTGCTGCTGCTCGCCGCGCTCACGCTCGTCGCGCTCGCGCAGCTGCTGCTCGCACCGTCGCGGGCGGACGCGAGCGACGCCACCGGCACCGGCACCGGCACCGGCACGATCGACGTCGACTCCCTCGTCGAGGCCGTCTCGCCACAGGTGGCGGACCTGACCTCGATCCTCGCGGCGCCCACGGCGGCCCTGACCTCGACCGTCGTCGCGCCCGCAGAGTCGCTGACCTCGACCGTGGTGACGCCCGTCGCGGCCCTGACCTCGACCGTGGTGACGCCGGTCGCGACGTTGACCTCGACCGTGGTGGCTCCGGTCGCCTCGCTCGCGTCGGACGTCGTCGCACCGGTCGTCGCCGAGGTCGCGCCCCCGGTCGTCGCGGCCGTGCGGCCCGTCGAGGCGGCGGTCGCACCCGTGGTGGCGGTCGCGTCGGACGTCGTCGCACCGGTCGTCGACGGCGTCGCACGGCCCCTCGTCGAGCCGCTGGCGCCCGCGGTCGTCCCGCTGCTCACGCCGGTGAGGTCCGCCGTGGCGCCCGTCCTCGACGCCGCCGCGCCGGTGACGTCGGCGGTCGACGTGCTCGACCCGCTCCTCGATCCGCTCACGTCGTTGCTCGGTCCGCGCGCGACGGCGCCCCCGGCGAGCGGTCCGGACCGCTCCCCGCCGCCGGCCTCGCTCGTGGAACCGCTCGTGGAACCGCTCGTGGGAACGCCCTCGGCCGTGGGTGCTGCTGAGGGGACGAGCGGTCCGGCGGGCACCCCACGGACCAGCTCGGCCGCGCGGCCACCCGTCGGCGACACGGCCCCGACAACGACTCCCGCACCGGCCCCGGCGAGGCTCGCCGACCCCGACGCGGACGCGCCCGGGCAGGTCCCGCCGCCGCCCCCCTCGGCGCCCGCACCCGGCACGTCCTCGGCCTCGTCCTCGGCCCGCGGCGCTCCCGACGCCTTCGCGACGTGGGCGTCTCGTCCTGAGCACGCGGCGCCGGGTCGCTGCGTGCTCGGCGGCACCCTCACGGCACCCGCTGCTGCGCCCGTCCCGGAGGTCCCCAGCGCCCCTGCCTGATCGGCGGCCGGTCGCGTCCGCGCGACACCCGCCCTCGGCCGCTCGCGGCCACCTCCGATCAGGACAGAAGGAGCTCGTCCATGCACAGACATGCCCGCCGAGCGCTGCAGACAGCGCTCCTCATCCCCGGTCTCGTCGTCGAGGGCGTCATGATCGCCGCCGCCGACGAACCGGGCACCGACCCCGTCGCGACGACCGCCACGCTCGCCGGCACGGGGCCGACGGCGTGGGTCGGCGTCGCCGCCGCCGTCCTCGTCACCGCCGGCCTGTGCCTGCGTCGCATCGCGGCACCCCGGCGTCCGCGGCCACGGATGCACGACGTCCCGACCCAGCGGAAGGCACCGCCGACGTCGTGACGGCTGCTCCGCACGCCCCCGGCCCGGTCGTGGCGGGCCGGGGGCAGCCGCTCTGACGTGCGCGGGTACGCTCGGCCCCATGCCCGAGCCGACGACGGATGGTCCTGAGGACCGTCAGCCCGAGGGGTCGGCCGGACCTGGCGTGGTGCACGCGCGCAGGGCGGCGACGCTCGACGAGGTCGCCCGTCGGGCCGGGGTCTCCCGTTCCGTGGCGTCGCGGGCGATGAACAACGCCCGGAACGTGAGTGCGCCGAAACGGGAGGCGGTCGCGCGGGCGGCCGGCGAGCTCGGCTACGTCCCCAACGCGACGGCGCGTGCCCTCGCGACGAGCACGGTCGGGTCGGTGGTGCTCGCGGTCTCCCACGATGACCCCGCGCTGTTCGGGGACCCGTTCTTCTCGCAGCTCCTCGTGGGGGTGGCCGCGGCGCTCGACCGGTCGGAGCTGGACCTGACGCTCATCCTCGCGTCCTCGGAGCGGGGGCAGGAACGGCTCGAGCGGCTGCTGCGGTCCCGCCGGGCGGACGGCGTGATGCTCATGGCCCTGCGCGGGGACGACCCGCTGAACCGGGTGGCGGCCGCGACCGACCTGCCGGTGGTGATCGGTGGGCGCCTGCTCGGCAGGGCGGCCCGGTGGTACGTCGACGTCGACAACCGCGGGGGTGCACGCCTCGCGACGGAGCACCTGCTGAGGTCGGGGCGTCGCCGGCTCGCGACGATCGCCGGTCCCCCCGACCTGCACGCGTCGGTCGCCCGTCACCAGGGGTTCGTCGACGCCATGGCGGTCGAGGGGCTGCCCTCGGACCGGGTCGAGCATGCCGACTTCAGCTATGAGGGCGGCGTCGAGGCGATGACCCGGCTCCTCGCCGCCCACCCGGACCTCGACGGCGTGTTCGCCGCCTCCGACAACATGGCCGCCGGTGCCCTGCGCGCCCTGAAGGGCGCCGGGCGCCGGGTCCCGGAGGACGTCGCCGTGGTCGGGTTCGACGACCTGGAGGTCGCACGCCGCACCGAGCCGGCGCTGACGACGGTCAGCCAGCCGATCCGCGGGCTCGGGCAGGAGATGGCCACGATGCTGGTCCGCCTGATCGACGGGGACTCCCCGACGCCGATCATCCTGCCCACCCACCTCGTCGTGCGCGGCTCGGCGCCCGGCGGGTCGTGACCGCCCGCCGGGCGCCCGTCCTCGTCGCACCTGCGACGGTCAGTACCGGGTGTACCGGGCCCAGTCGTAGGTCGCGGTGCGCTGCCCGGAGTAGGTGAACGGTCCGAGCCAGCCGTCGACCCCGGTCCCCGGCCACAGGTTCAGCATGAGGCGCTGCGGGTGGGTGGGGAGCGGCCCGCGCGAGCCGTTCTCCTGGTGGACGAGGCGGCCGTCGACGAACCAGTTGATGGTGCCGCCGTTCCACCACTCGATGGCGTAGTCGTGGTAGCCGGCGGCGGCGTCGAAGCCGAGGTCGATGACGCTCTCGTGCCCGCCGACCCCGTTGGTGAAGTAGTTGGTCTGCATCTGCCGGGTGTTCTTGCCGAGGATCTCGACGTCGATCTCGTCCCAGGGCTGGCCGTCGCTCGGTCCGGTGTAGGTGAAGAACGAGCTGACCGTCCCGGACCCGCCCCCGGCGGCCTTCATGCGGACCTCGAAGCGCCCGTAGGAGTACAGGTCGTTGGTGCGGTACTCGCCGGACGCGTACGGCTTGCCGGAGCAGCCGCCGGGGCAGCCGGCGTTGTCGAGGTTGATCCCTGTGACGCCGCCGCTGTGCCAGACGTGGTCGGCGCGCCAGCCGGCGTCGAACATCCCGCCGTTGCTCCACCCGTCGGCCTTGTGCCAGCGGGCGGTGTCGAAGCCGTCGAAGTTGTCGACGAAGCTCCCGCCGATGGCCGCGGCGGCGGGCGAGGCCAGCGCCGGTGCGGCCACGAGGCCGACGAGGAGCGCCAGGGCCAGGAGCCGGCGGCGGGGCGCGGAGCTGTGAGGGTGCGTCGTCGTCGATCGCATGTGTACCTCCATTGGTACGGGGTGGTGCGTGCGACCCCTGGGGCCGGCCCAGGGCTGGGGTGCTCGCCGCGTCGCTGCGGGTGCACGAACTGGAAATAGTTGGGACCGCTTCCAGTTGTTCCATACTCCTGGGCCCCCGCGGCCGAGTCAAGGGTCGGGGTCGGACGTCCCTCGCAGGACTACGCGCGCGTCGCCAGCCACCGCTCGAACGCGTCGAACGTCGTCGGCCTCCCCAGGAACCGCTCGACCAGGTCGGCCGCGTCGGCGGTGCCGCCCGGCGCGAGGACGGCGTCCCGGTACCGGCGACCCACCTCGAGGTCCATGAGGTCGTCGCCGAACGCGGTGCGCAGGTCCTTCGCGATCACCAGGCTCCAGAGGTACGTGTAGTACGCCGACCCGTACTCGTTCAGGTGCCCGAAGCCGCTCGACTGGTGCGTGTCCGCCAGCGGTGTGTACGGGCCGAAGCGGACGTCGACCTCGGCGGTGTACGCGTCGAGGTCCTCCGGCGGGGCGGCGTGCAGCCCGTACGAGAGCGCCGTGAAGTTGAGCTGCCGCCGCGTCCACGCCCCACGGCCGAACGCGTCGGCGGCGCGCATCCGGGCCACCAGGTCCGCCGGGATGGGCGTGCCGTCGGCGTCCGTCGCGAACGCGTGCAGCACGTCGGGGTCCCAGGCCCACTCCTCGAGCAGCTGGCTCGGCGCCTCGACGAAGTCCCACTCGGTCGCGACGCCCGCGAACGCCGCCCAGCGCTGGCCGCCGCCGACGACCTCGTGCACCAGGTGACCGAACTCGTGGAAGAACGTCAGCACGTCGTCGTGCTCCAGCGTGCCGGTCGAGAAGTTGCACACCAGCACGCCCTCCGCCACGTGCCGGCCGGCCACCCCCGGGACCAGCGGGAACTGGGCGCCGTGGTTGAACTTGCCCGGCCGCGGGTGCATGTCGAGGTACACCCGGCCGATGCGCTCGCCGTCGGACGCGACGTCGTACACCTCGACGTCCGGGTGCCAGGTCGGCGCGTCGACGGCCGTGAACGTGAGTCCGAGGAGCCGGGAGACGGTGTCCATCACGCCGGTGCGGATCGCGTCGTACCGGAAGTACCGGCGGACCTCCTGGGCGTCGACGTCGTGCTGCTCACGGCGCACGACCTGGTCGTAGTACAGGCTGTCCGCCGGCGTCACGGCCGCGGCCGACGGGTCGTCGGCGCGGAACCGGGCCAGGAGGACGTCGACGTCGCGACGGGCGGGCTCGGCCGTCAGCGCGTCGAGCCGCTCCACGAACGCGGCGATGGCCTCGCCGGAGCCGATCATCTTGACCTCGGCGTCGTAGGTCGGCCAGTCCGGGTAGCCGAGCAGCGCGGCCCGCTCCTGGCGCAGCCCCAGCAGCTCTGCCAGGACGGGCGCGTTCTGCGGCCAGCCGATCCGCAGGTACTCGGCGGTGAGCGCCTCGCGCACCCCGGCGTCGTGCGCGTACGTGCGCACCGGGAGCAGGTCCGGGTACTCCGTCGTGAGCGTGACGAGCCCGTCGTCGTCCGCGGCGTGCTCGGCACGGAAGTCGTCGGGCAGCCCGTCGAGCTGCTCGGGGCGGACCCGGATGCTGCGGGCGCCCTCGCGGATGTTCCGGGCGAACTCCAGGCCGAGCTCCGTGCACCGCTGGGCGAGCGCTCGCAGGCGGTCCCGCTCCTCCTCCGGGCGGTCGACGCCCGCGCGGCGGAAGTCACGCAGCACGTGCTCCCGCAGCCGGGCGGCCTCGGGGTCCAGGCCGTCGGCGCTCGTGCCCGCGAGCACCCGCCACAGCGCGTGGTCGAGCCCTCGCTCCGTCGCGAGGTCCTCGGCGGCCTGCGCCCCGGCCTCCGCCGCCGCGCGCACCTCGGGGTCCGGGTGCACCTCGGCGATCAGGTGGGCCGCCGCCGACGCCCGGCCGAGCGCGAGGTCGCTCTCGTCCCACACGTCCAGCACCTGCGCCGTGGTCCGCGCGGAGCCGTCCTTCAGCGTCTCCAGGTGGCTGCGCGCGGCGGCCAGGGACGCGTCGACGGTCTCCGCGAGGAAGACGCTCCAGTCCGCGTCGGCGGTGGGGAAGCGAGTGGGTTCGGCGGTCATGGATCGACGCTACACAGCGCGACGCACGACGACACAGCCCGTTTCCGTGCCCGTCGACGCCCACCGGGCAGTCCTCTCGGTCAGTCGCGCAGGCGCAGTGCGGGCTGCTCCTCGCTCACCGGCGGGTCGTTGCGGTCGGTGCGGTAGTCGCGGACGTCGTCGAGGTCGCTCGGGTCGACGAACCCGTAGTAGTAGTCGTCGTTCTTCTCCCACAGGAACCCCTCAGGTATCGACTCCGGGGCGTTCCGCAGGACGTCGTTCCAGCCGAGGTACCACGTCGCGCGGTAGAGCCCGTCGCGGTATCCGGTGAGCTCGAGGGTGGCGCCTGTGCGATGGAGCGCGAAGGCCTCGTAGCTGAAGACGGCGTCGATGTCGGACGCGTCCACGTCGCGCACCCACACGTCCGACCACGCGCACCGGTCACCGTCCTCGACCTCGTCCGGGTCGAGCACGAGGGACACGCGGTTGCCGGTCAGTGCGGTGCGCGGGAACGCGATCTCGCGCAACCGGCCCCCGACGTACGCGTACCAGCCGCTGAGGAACCCGCCCTCGCCGCGGGCGGAGCGCTCAGCGGCCGCGAGCGCATCGAGGTCGATCCGCGGTGCGGCGGGGAACCGGTGCAGCTCGACGGGGCGCGAGGTCGTGCGATCGACGCCGTCCGACCGGGGCTGCGCCTGGGAGCGGCGCCCCCACCGGGTGGCCACGAGCAGCGCGGCCGCCGCGACTGCGACGACCCAGCCGGCGACCAGGGCGACGCCGGCGGCGAGCACGGAACGGGTCGTCACCGCAGTGATCGTCGCCGCGGCGACCGGCAGGAGCCGCAGGGTCCAACGAACCGGCCCCGAGAGTGCGGCGCCGGTCGGCGGGGAGGCTGTCACGTCTGCTCCTGTTGCTCGGGCGCACGGCGGCGGTGTCGGGCGACACCGGCCGCCGAGCTCGATCCCGGTTGTACCACCACGGACACGTGCGGCGACCTCGACGCGTCCCGCGACGACCCCCTACGTTCGACGGATGACCGCCCCCACGCCCTACTTGCACCTGCCCGGGACCGCACGCGAGGCGCTGACGTTCTACGCGCACGTGTTCGGCACCGAGGTCCAGCTGCACACGCTCGCCGAGTTCAACCGGACCGACGGGCCGCCGGACGCGATCGCCCACGGCTACCTCACCGGGGGTCCCGTGGAGCTGTTCGCCTCCGACGTGTCCGGCGACGAGCAGCCGTACCGCGCCGAGGGTCTCCAGCTCTCGCTGCTCGGCACCGCGGAGCCCGCCACGCTGCGCGCCTGGTTCACGGGCCTGTCCGACGGTGGCCGCGTGGTCGACGACCTGCAGCGGAAGCCATGGGGAGCCTCCGACGGGCAGGTCGTCGACCGGTTCGGTGTGCACTGGCTGATCGGGTTCGAGGGCGACGAGACCGTCTGAACCTGCCCGTGACCCGGCGTGCGGTCACTCGGTGAGGCGCTCGTAGGCGTCGATCAGGCCGACGAACTCCGACCGCAGGCCGTAGGGGTCCTCGCCGAGGGCGGCCTGCGCACGTTCGCGTGCCCGGGCGGGGCTCGCGTCTCCCGCGTTCGGTGAGCCGGTCACCGCGAGGCCGAACTCGGCGACGGCGGACGCGAACCTGAAGTCGCTCGTGGGCCTGGTCGTCCAGGCGTCCGCCGTGGCGGGGAAGGCGACCTCGGTGCTGGTGGTGCTGCCCGGGCGCTTGTAGCGGACGTGCACGGTCAGGAAGTCGCTGGAGTGCCCGGGATCGACGTCCTGGTAGTCCAGGTCGTCGTCCGGCGACTCGCTCCCGGCCGGGACCAGCTCGTAGAACGCGGTGACCGCGTGCCCGGCCCCGACGTCGCCGGCGTCCTTGGCGTCGTCGTCGAACTCCTCGTCCTCCAGGCGGCGGTTGTCGTAGCCCAGCAGCCGGTACCTGGCCACGGTCGCGGGGTTGAGCTCGACCTGGACCTTGAGGTCCTGGGCGACGACGAACATCGTCGAGTCGAACTCGTCCACCAGGACCTTGCGGGCCTCGTCGAGGGTGTCGATGTAGGCGTAGTTGCCGTTCCCGTGGTCGGCGATGGCCTCCATGGTGTTGTCCTTGAGGTTGCCCATCCCGAAGCCGAGCACCGAGATGTACACCCCCGACTCGGCGTGCTCCTCGATCAGGTCCGTGAGCTCCTCGGGGCTCGACGGCCCGACGTTGAAGTCGCCGTCGGTCGCGAGGACCACCCGGTTGTTCCCGCCCTCGACGAAGTTCTTCGACGCCAGCTCGTACGCGGTCTCGAGACCCGCGGCACCACCGGTCGATCCCCCGGCCCGCAGCTCGCGCAGGACGCTCACCAGCTCGTCGTGCCGGTCGCCCGGCACGGAGTCGGCGAGCACCTGCTCACTGCCGGCGTAGGTCACGATCGAGACGGTGTCGTCCTCGTCGAGCTGGTCCACCAGGAGGGCGAACGAGTCGGCGAGCAGCGGCAGCTTGTTCGGCTCGTCCATCGAGCCGGACACGTCGAGCAGGAACACGACGTTGTTGCCGCGGCTGGTGACCTTCTCGGCGGTGGCCTGCACGCCGATCATCGCGAGCTGGTGGTCGGGCGCCCACGGCGCCGCCGCGACCTGCGTCGTCACGGCGAACGGGTCCGCCGCGTCCGGCTCCGGGGCCGGGTAGTCGTAGTCGAAGTAGTTGACCAGCTCCTCGATCCGCACCCCCTCCGGCGCGACACCCTGACGCAGCTGGCGGCGCAGGTTGCTGTACGACGCGGTGTCGACGTCCGAGGCGAACGTCGACAGCGGGCTCGTCGTGACGTCCTGGAACGACTGCTCCGGCGAGTCGTCGTACTCCTCCTGGTCGTCGACCGGGGCCTGACGCCACTCCTCGGGCGCGAAGGAGTCGTCGTAGGCGACGCCCTGGTCGTACGCGGCGTCGTCGCTCGAACCGCCCGCGCTGCACGCCCCCAGCGCGCCCACCACGGCGACCACGACGACCACGGCGGCCACACGGGACGGCGACGCCGCGCGGACGTCCGCACGCGCACTGCGCCGCACGGCAGGGAAATCGCCCATCAATGACCAGACGCGCATCAGAACCTCCATTGTTCGAGGACTGAAGCGTCGCGGTCGGCGTCGGCCCCGGCCAGCACGGGACGGTCACGCGACCGTCCCGTTCAGGTAACGACCATCCCGTTCAGGTAACGAACGACCCGCATTCCAGAAATGGCGCTCCATCCGGGACAGACTGGCGATGAGCAGCGAGGACGGTCGCAGCACGGGCCGAGAGCCGCGCACCCTCGGACGTTCGTGCGCTTTTCCCGGCCGCGCGTCGGCCTCGACGAGCCGTCGATTCACACGGCCGGAGCAGCAATGCCTTTGTGCCCGAATGGGTGACCCATAAAACAAGAGCCGCTCGCCGCGGCCCGCGAGCCCGACCACCGAGCCGCCGACCCCTCGGCTCGTGCGCCCCCGGGTGCCGACGCGTCGCGTGATCCCTAGGGTGACGACGTCGAACGCCCGGACCGGACACCCCCCGGAGGATCACGCCATGCGGACGAAGTCGCTCACCCTCGCCACCGCCCTGGGCCTCGGCCTCGTGCTCGCGGGCACCACACCGGCGCAGGCCGCGCAGAGCGTGCAGCTCACCACCAGGACCTCGAGCACCAACGGCTACGCGAACCTCAACGCCAGCCTCGCGTTCACCGACCAGGGCCGCGGGATCAACCTGAGCGGGACCGTCACGGACCGCTGCCCCGCCGACGGCAACGGCGCGTACGCGATCATCACGGTCCGGTTCGTCGGCGGCGGCTTCCAGACCTACACGCCGCAGGACGCGAACGGCTGCGGCGGCGCCGGGAGCGGCAACGCGTTCCACCACGACACCGACTTCAACGTCCGGATCACGAGCGTCAGCTTCCTGCTCCAGGAGCGGGACAACGGCCAGGTCATCCGCTCCACCAGCGCGACCGTGTACAACTCCTGACGGTCCACGCGCGAGGGCGACGTGCGGGCCGTCATCCCTGCCCACGACGACGCGCCGCCGACTCCACCCTCGACTCACCTCCGGTCCTCCTTGTGCCGGGCCCGGGACGTCCGATGGGAGGGGTGAGCGACCGCCGCCCGGCGCCGACCGAGGGCGACGACGCCGACAGGTCTGGGGTGCCCGGCAACGACGCCGGGCACGCCACCGACGCGAAGGGCAGCCCATGAGAGCGACCGCCGACCTCGACGACGACGACCGCCCGACGGGCGAGGTGCCGGCGCTGCCGGCCGACTTCACGCACCTCGTGGTCCGTCTCCCGGCTCCGCGCGACCTGGTGCTCGTCCTGCCGTGACGACGGCGGGCGGCGACCGGGCGGCCCAGGGCCGACGGCGCCCGGTGCGATCTCGCTGCCCGTGGCGGTCCGGTCGAGCGCCTCGACGTCCGCATGCCGCTCGCCGGCCAGGTCGGTCGGCGACCGGTCGCGACGGGATCACGCCCCGCCTCGGTGCGCGGCGACGACGCGGCGCGTCGCAGCTGAGCTCCTCGCGGCGCTCGACGACGCCTTGAGCATGTCCACCCGGCCATGGAATGCGCCCAGCGAGTCCTGCGCATGGTGAGATCCGGAGACCGCACTACTCGAGGGCGTGTAACCGCGCGCCACGGCGGCCATGGCAAGGAGGACATCTTGGGAACCTGGGGCGCCGGTCCGTTCGAGAACGACACCGCAGCCGACCTGGTCGGCACGCTTGCGGAACTCACAGGCCGCAAACGCGCAGCCCAGATCGACGAGCTGCTCGGGGACGTGCTGGCTGCGACCGAGCCGCTCGACGCGGACGTCGCAACAGAGGCCCTTGCCGCAGTGGGCGTCGTCGTCGCCAGCGTGGTTCCCGACGCCGGGCTTCTCGAGGATGATGACCTTGCCGACGTGACCGTCGCCGTAGACGAGGCGCGCTGGGTCGCTGCCGGGCGTGTTGTCACCCACCTGAAGGAGCAGCCGAGCGAGCTGGCCGATCTGTGGGACGAAGCCGGCGCTGCGGACGAGCTCGCCGCGACGCTGCAGGCGCTGAGCGACGCGCTCGCCGAGCCACTGCCGAGTGTCGGAGTGCGTCGGCGACTTCGGCGCGCGGTGTCTTCCGGACGACGGGGCCGTCGGGAGGAGAAGTCCGCGCGGGACGACGCACGCCGTCCGGATTCCATCTACGTGGCGGCCGGCCCAGGACAGACCGCGTTTGCCTTGGCAGTGGCACGTGGGGGCGAGTTGACGCGGTTCACGCTCGTCCCGCTCGCGCCGAGCGACCTGCCACTTCCGTTCACGCTCACTATGGAATCCGGCTCGTCGAGCATGACGACGGTAGCGCCGTTCTCGACCGACGAGCTGCCGCTGTACGACGGAGGCACGCACTGCGTCCAGGCCGCACTGATGAGGCCCGGGAATGTCCCGGTCGAACTCGCCGACTGGATCGCGGCGACGGTCAACAACTGCGACGGGATCGGCGAGCAGCTGCCGCGGTGGCCCGAAGACGCCACCTCTTGAAGATTCAGCACCGCAACCTCCAGGGTGTGCTCGATGCTGTGTGGATGGGTGGCGGATCGCAGGTGACGGCGACGTGACAGCCTCCTTCGTGCGCTCTGCCGACGCACGGCCGCGTGAGCTGTTTTGACGCGACCTCTCGGCCGGCCGCTCGAAAACGCTCGCGTCGGCTCTCGCCGACTACCATCGGCGGGCGGGAGCAGGCGAACCCCACGGGAGTTGTCCCGAGGGTTCCACGGGTCAACCACGCCTCCCCCGGGCCTCTGGTGGGAGCGCGTTACAACTCTGACCTGCGCGGATGGGACATTGAATCCCGACTAGGAGTGGCTCGCTGGAATGTGCCGTCCAGGTGGCGGGAACGCCTTCGCCGGCGCAGGCCCGCGAGTCTCGCGCTGCTCTGTTGTGCACATCAGGTGGCCCTTCGGGCGTCCGGTAGGGCAGCCGCTCTCGCGGTTGTTCTGCCGCTTCCTCGATCTTTGTCCAGGCGGCTTTGAGGTCGTGCCTCGATGACGCGCTGGGCCGTTGTGGCAGTGCAGCGTCGCCTGCTGGCCAGCCTGTCCGGCGCGAGCGGCTGAGGCATCTCGGCCGTGGGTGTACCGCCGAACGCCATCGGGTTCCACCGAGGCGGGGTTCTTGGTCTCAAGCGGCGATGTACCTGACACGGGGACCGCGTGCATTCGCTGCCGGCCGCAGCCACCCCTCGCGCGCCAGATCGCTAAGGATGCGCGACGCAGAGTTCGGCGCGACACCCAGCAGCTCGGCGGCGTCTTCCCGGCCGATCTGCGGTGCCGAGTCCAGGAAGGCGCGCACCAACTCCCAGTGCTCGTCGAGCTTGCGGCGCGTGGGATACCTCAGACGGCCCGCGAACACGGCGGCGGTCTGCTCCGAAACCCGAAACGCCAGCGACCGGTTGACCAATCTGGTCACGACGCCGGCCTCCTCAAGTCTGGCCAGCGCTACGGTTGCTTCTTGGAGGGTGCATTGCGCCTCGGTGGCCAGAGTCTCCGCACGCAACGGTGTCGCAGCCAGCAGCAGACGCAATGCGACTGCCGTCCGGACGTTATCTAGCCCGACGTCCCGGCGGCGCAGTTGCTCGAAGAACTCGACGAGCTGCACGTCGGGCGCTCCGCCATGCAGTGTGACGACAACCGAACCGGTGTCTTCAACGATGACCGGCGCATCATGCCCCGCGCGCAGCATCTCGGCATACATCGTGTCCACGCCGACACCTTCTCGCTCGCCCAAGCCCATCCCCCGCATCGCCTGCGACAGCTTCGGGTTACGGGTTATGGACGATGTCGCGATCAGGCGGTCCGGGTTCACTCCGGAGACGAACCCGCCGGGCGACGTCACCTTGAGCGTGTCGCGGGTGGCGTGCACGACAATCGCTTGCTGTGCGAGCCGGTAGTCGCGATGCATGATCGCGTTTACCAATGCCTCGCGAAGGGCAAGGTCCGGGATCGCGCGCAGCAGTCGCCGGGTGTGGCCGACCACGACGGCCGAGTCAGGGAAGGCCTTCTGCGTGATCAGGTCCCACGCCGCGTCGAACAATGTCAGCAAGGGCGCGGGACCCCGCACGCTGCCGGTCGATGCCAACCCTTCCGCGGGCGCGTGGAGCACGACAAGCTGTTCCACCGCGGGCTCATACCCGGTCAGCAGCACAGCACCGGCGCGATTCAGCTCGAAGTCTGGGCCGTCATCCGCCAGAAGACCCAGCCGCCTGCACAACTCCAAGTCACTCTCCGGTGCGAGCCCGCGCGCGGCCCGATACTTGTCTCGCGCACTGGCCAACGCTCTTGGGTCGGCGTCGGCGAAGTACTTCGCACTAGGCTCCGCAGTCCAGTCGTACGCGCGTCGACTTTCGAGAAACTGGCGGGCACGGTCACCGGTGAGCTCGACGCACGCGCGGCCGACCCGGGTGCGCAGCTTGCCGCCAACTCGAACTTCTTCCAGGGCGTCCACGACGTAGACGAGGTATAGGCGCACGCCTTGCGGAAGGATCTCTTCAATCTCAACGGTCACGCTCGGCTGGGTGAGGGCGTAGATCCGCTCTCGCAGCCACTGCGTGTCCAGGTACGTGCCCACCAGAGCCGCCGGACCGGAACCTGCGTCGTTCACGCCGACGACAAGAACGCCTCCGCGCTCACTGTTAGCCATGCACGCAACCTCGGTTGCCAATGCCTGTGCGGCTTGCTCATGGTGCGGGTCGATCGGGCCCCGCACGCCTCCCGCACTGACGGTGCCGGTCTCCTCCTTAAAGTCGACAGTCTCGGTTTCGGCAGTGTCCGCCACTGCGCCGGCGACCACCGCGGCGATGGCATCGAGGGCCGCCTGGCGATGCTCCAGTGACGTAGGCACCCGCCTAAAGTAACACAAGAGAGCAGCGCTGTTGTGTTACTTTAGCCTCTGGCCACCCGGGCCACCGAAGGGCTCCCCACTGTGTGGGTGCCTCACGACAGGGTGGGCTCTCCATCGGCGAGGACGAGTAGGCGGAGGGGACGTGACGAGCAACGCTGCCGCGGACCGGGTGCTCGCAGGCCTGGATGAGCAGCAGGTCGCCGCAGTTCTCGCACCGCCAGGACCGGTGCGCATCATGGCCGGCGCGGGCACAGGCAAGACCCGGACCGTGACGCATCGGATCGCCTATCAGCACCTCACCGACGCCGTGCCGGCAAACCTCTTGTTGGCTGTGACGCATTCGAACAAGGCCGCAGGCGAGATGCGCGACCGGCTCGGCGGGCTCGGGGTGGGCAGCGTCCAGGCGCGAACCTTCCATGCAGCTGCGCTTCGTCAGTTGCGTTACTTCTGGCGGGCGACCGGCCTTCCAGGGGACGGGCCGGTGCTGCTGGACGCGGACGGGAAGGGCACGTATTACCGGTACCTGCGTGCTGCCCTCGGCGCGACGCTGGGGATGCCGGGTAAGAACGTGGAAGCGACCCTGGTCACCGACCTCGGGACCGAGCTCACGTGGGCTGCTGCTAGGGACCTGACCGCCGAGCAGTACCTGCATCAGGCAAAGGCAGCGGGCCGTCGGCCTGGGATGGACATCACCGCGGTCGCCGGAGCGATAGAGCGATACACAACCGCGAAGCGTGACAACGGAGTATTGGACTTCGCTGATCTGCTGACGTTCTGCGCCCGCCTGATCGAGCAAGACGAACGGGTCGCTATCACGGTCCGCAACCAGTACACCGCGTTTGTCGTCGACGAATATCAGGACACGGACCGCGCGCAGCAGCGGCTTCTCGACGCGTGGCTCGGCGCGCGCGATAACGTCGCCGTCGTCGGTGATGCCCGGCAGGCGATCTACGCCTTCAAGGGCTCCGAGACGTCGCTGATCCGGGGCTTCACCGTCCGGTTTCCGAACGCAGTCACGGTCGACCTGGTGAAGGACTACCGTTCGACCACCCAGGTCGTCGACGCCGCGAACCGGCTGATGGCGGGCACCCCGGAGGCGATTGGCCCGCGGCTCGTCGGGATCCTCGGGAACGGCCCGCACCCGGTCGCCCTGCGGTGCAACGATGAGGACGACGAAGACGCGAAGATCGTCGAGACGGTCCGAGGGTGGATGAGAAAGCGCGTGCCCGCCGAGGAGATCGCGATCCTGCACCGGTTCAACGTCCAGGCTGTCAAGATCACCGCAGCACTGCGCGACGCCGGCATCCCCGTCGTCGGCGGCGACGGGTCCGCGTACTTCGACCGCCGCGAGATCACCCAGGTGCTAGCCCTCATCCGTGAGCATGCAACCCAGACACCAGACGGCGATGCGTTCGACATTCTCGAACGCACGTTGACTCAGATCGGATACGACCCGGATTCGCCGCCAGACGGAACCGGCGCAGCCCGAGAACGGTGGGATGCCCTTGACGCGCTGCGCACCCTGGTCCAGTCCCTGCCGGAGCGCCTGACCAGCACGATCCGCGCCCTGTCGACTGACCTGGACCGGCGGGCCGCCGAGGACCACGTCCCGCCCGGCCGTGGCGCGGTCACGGTTACCACGATCCATAAGGCCAAGGGGCTCGAGTGGGAGGCGTGCCTCATCGCTCGCGCCACCGAAGGCTCACTCCCGTCGGTGTACGCGACGACCCCGGCCGAGGTAGCCGAGGAACGGCGTCTCGCCTACGTCGCAGCGACCCGCGCGAAGCGATACCTGGTCGCCACGTGGGCCGCAGGACGACCCGGAGGCCGCTCTGGTCGCCCATCATCGTTCCTGACCGCGCTCGTCCCACCGCGACTCGCACCGTCGCCAGCGCCTCGCGCGCATCAACCGCGCACGAGAACCAGCCAGGCCGCCGCCCGCAGCGGCGACCCAGCTCGCGCCGCCCGCTTCTCTGCAGGGCAGCGCGTCACGCACGACAAGTTCGGGATGGGCAAAGTCGTCGCCGTCCGCGACGGCAACGTCACGATCGACTTCGGCGCGAGCGGCAAGAGGACCGTTCGACCGGACAACAAGCTCACCGCGTTGTAAGAACGCCCAGGTCGGCGGGTCGCTGCTCTTGGCGCCGATGCCACCCGCGTCGACCCGATAGCCACGAAGGCAGCTGCGTCTGGCTACCCGTAGAACCGGCCGCTGAACATCCGCGAGACCACCTGCTTCACGGAGATCCCGCCAGCGCCGACGATCTGCACAGACCCGGATAAGGCGAGCTTGGCATCGGCTTCAGCCTCGGCATCCCCTTCGCCGCCCCACAGCATCGGCATCTCCCCACGCTCGAATGGGGTGCGGGTCTCTTCGACTCGGACGGCGGCGACCCTGGTCCAATGGCCGTCCGGGCATCGCGACGCGAACCGGACCTGGTCGCCCGCTAGTACGAGACCGCCTACGCCATACGCATAGAAGTCGCCAACCTTGGCGTTGCACGCAGGGCAGCGGTGCATGAGGTAGCTGCGCCCGGCAGTCTTGCTAAACGCGTCTGCGAGCGTGACGCCAGTTCCCGGGGCGACCTCGGTGACGCCCGCCACCTCCGGGTCGGACGCACTGAATGGTGCACCGTCGGCGACGCGGGACAGTTCGAGGACAGGCACGTCCTTCTCACACCGCCAGCAGTCCAGACGTCCGCGGACCGTCTCCAGCCGGAACACGTCCGCGGACTTATTGCACCTCCCACACGGCACGACCGGTTCGACGTGCGCCGCAGACGTGCATCGGACCGCGCCGTCCGTTGCGAACTTTGGTGCCCCGTCCTCGAGTAGGAAGCCGCGTCGCAGACCGGCGAGCGTCTCCCAGGTCGGCCACACCCTGACCACTGCGATGCCCGCCTGGTCGTAGTAGGCGGCAGTCGCTTCCTCCACATCGTGCGTGACGACGACCTCGATCGCAGCGACCGGCCGGCCAGACGCAAGCACACAGATGTCCGGTCGGTACCGGGCTCCCGGAACCGCCGTGTCGACCATGACGGTTCGGCCCTGTCCGCGCGCCAGATTCCCGTCGTTCAGGCTGGCGCAGACGCCGCACCACCACTGCACCGGGTAGGGTTCTCCGGCGTTGATCGCGCCGGACAACGCAGCGGCGATCACCTGGATCGCGGTCGAGTGGAGCACAGTCTCCGGCGCAGAGCAGACCGCCCCGGGCCGGTGGCCAAAGTGCGGCCGGACCTTAGTTCCGGCGCGCAGTGAGACCGGTTGGCTGCACCCGACGCAGGACATGCCTGCCGGGCGTTGCTGGTCGCGTGCCAGATCGGTTGCCCACACGAGGTCACCACCCGCGCGAGCGACCGGGTAGAGCACATCCGTCATGCGCGGCACCGTCTCACAGAGCACCGACGCGATCACCGTGCGTTCACTCCAACGCCTGATCTCAGCCTGCCATCGCAGCACGGCAGCAACGACCGCACGCGTTGCCTCGTTGACCCAACCGGCGCGGAAAGCCATGCACCACCTGCGACCGACTGCCAGCGATCCCGAGGTCTAATCCGCAGCGCGAAGCCCTGCGAGCTCGGACTGAAGGATCGGCTTCAGGTAGTCGCGCATTGCAATGATCGCGGGTCTTCCAGCAGCAGTCGCGCGAAGTTCGATTCGATGATGCCGATATTCGGCGGCGATCGGGTTTGGCGTTGAGCCCCGCAGCGGGCGATCGACGCCCTCGAACTGGTGGGCTGTCGGGTCGTAGAACAGGTCGCCCCGCTCGAGCCAGTCATGGCCGCCGTTGAGGCGGTTCTTTGCATTAACCAGAACCCACTCGCCATGGCCGTGCTCGCGCAGTAGGTCGCCGGCGATCCACGACGCGACGCTGCACATTCCCCCCGGCCACCCCCACGCCCCTTCGAGCTCGGACTTCACGAGCTGGGGCAGCGTGCGGTCGAGAGCATCGAGGAACATCGCGAGTTCGCTGCTCAAGGCGGTAGCGCCGTGGGTGTTGGGCACACCGCAACCTATCTGGCAGATGCGGGGGAGCTGCACAAGAAGAGCTCAGCGAGGTGGGCGAGACGGGCGAAGTCGATGTTGACCTGCGCTACGCTGACCGGCACTAGATTGCGGGCATGACATCGGCCGTCGTCACCCCTGCCCCCAAGCACGCGGCCCTTTACGTCGAGCATCTCGTGATTCGGAACTTCCGAGGCATCGTGGAGTGCGAAGTCGAGTTCGAGCCCGGGCTCACCCTTCTCGTCGGCCGAAACAACGTTGGCAAGTCCCGGGTGTTGTCCGCGCTGCATCTGGCGCTTGGCGGGCGGATCGCCGACGTCGACGACTTCACAGTCGGGGCGACAGGCGAGCCCGAGATCGACGTGATCCTGGCGCCCATGCCCCCATCGTCATCGGCTGACGAGGAGGCGTTCGACACCGACGCCGGTCGACTCATGGGCGGCGATGTGCAGACCATCACCGAGACCCCGTTCCGCGAGCGCTTCGCGTGGCGCACCCACGTTCGACGATCGGCCGAAGGGCTGGGTGCGAGGTCAGAGTTCAAAATCATGACCTTCGACTCCACGAGCGGATCGTGGGTGGAGCGCACCGCCGCAAAGGACCTCGGGCGGGTCGCCCGAGGGCTGGTGGCATCGGACCTCGTCAACACCGGTCGAGACCTGATGGAGGAACTCGGGCGTCGTGGGTCAGGCGTCCGGAAGGTTCTCAGCGACCTTGACGTCGACGATGCGACGAGGGACGACCTCGAAGTTCGCTTGGCCGAACTGAGCAGTGCCATCGTGGACGGCAGCCGGACCCTGGCCTCAGTAGCGAGCTCGCTCACCGCCCTCAACCGCGCAGTAGGCAGCATCGGAGCCCCCGGGATCAACCCGATCCCGATCACCTTGGAAGAACTATCGCGCTCACTCTCGATTGAACTCGACAGTGGACATGGCCCTCTGCCAATCCGGATGCACGGCGCAGGCGCCCGCAGCTTGGCGTCGTTGCAGGTCCAGGGCGTCTTGTACGACCGACTGCTTGGCGCGGACGGCGGGTCACTTCGGCCGCATCCCGTGACGCTCGTCGAGGAGCCCGAAGCCCATCTGCACCCGCAAGCGGCATCCGAGCTGCCCCATCTGATGCGGTCGATCCGCGGACAGGTGATTGCAAGCACGCACTCCAGTCAAGTCGTGACTGCGTCCGTGCCACGTTCCATCCGGCTCCTGCGCGAAGATGGCGGAACATTGGTCGTCGTTGACCTCGGCCCGGCCGCGATCGCAGCTCCTGGGACACCGAGGGCCTTTCGACCAAGCCGGCACACGGAGGAAATGGAGAAACTGAAGCGGCTGGCTGAGCGCCCATTCGGTGAGATCCTGTTCGCCAGCGCAATCGTGATCGGCGATGGAGCGACCGAACGAGGGTTTCTTCCACCCCTGCTGCGCCACGCCCTCCAGTCCAAGGCTCACGGCGTCTGCGTCATTGACCCCGAGTCGATGTCGGCGCAGACGGCGTTGGCAGTTGCAAAGTTCGCGACCCTCGTCGGATTGCCCTGGTTCATCTTCGCCGACAGCGATCCTGCGGGCGTTGGGGCTGTGGCACGACTGGCAGCGATCGGAGGTTCCGCGTCGCGGGTGGTCTGGTCAGGGAAGCCGGACAGCACGGTCGCCCAGGGCTTCTCTGGAGCAATCGAGGCGATGATCGAGGACTTTGATCAAGACGTCGGGAAGATCGCTTGCGAGCGTGTACGCCCCGACCTGGCGCCCGTCACCAATGTTCTGTCAACAATGAAGAGCCTCAAGGGGTCGCTTGGGCCCACACTCGCAGATGTGATGCTTGACCGCTACAACGACGTCACCCTGTGGCCCGCACCCCTGCGCGAGCTCGTTCAGCTGATCGATGGAGCCATCAAATGACGTCGATTGAGGACTTCAACGAACCCGTTCTCAGCCCCGCGCAGCAGGCGGCTGTCGACAGCAACGCATCCGCCCTCGTTGTGGTCGCCAGCGCGGGGAGCGGGAAGACCGAGGTGGTCGCCCGCCGAATCCAAAGACTGCTCCTCTCGCATGCAGAAGACGGCGGGCGAGTTCTTGCTCTGACCTACACCGTCAAGGCCGCCGACGAGCTCCGGGACAGGCTCGACGCACGACTCGGATCACTCGCACGTCGGGTAGACAGCGACACGATTCACGGCTTCGCGCACAACCTTCTACGAACCCACGGAACAAAAATCGGACTGCCCCTTGAGCCCGAGCTTTTGACGCGGGACGAGGATCGCGTGGAACTGTTTAGATCATGGCTGGGTGAGCGCGGTGAGATTGATGCCGAGGATCTGAAGGGACGACTCACCGAGTTTGATCTCGCACGGGCAAAGGGCGAGATGAATGACCGTCTCGCCGAGTGGTGCCAGGCACTTGACGACAACGGCGCCCTTGACTATCCGGCGCTTCTCACCAAGGCCACGGAACTTCTAGGAGTTGCGTCTGTTCGCCGGCAGACTCGCCGTCTGTACACGTCCATCGTCGTCGACGAGGCTCAGAACCTGACAAGGGCGCAGTACGACCTAATCGTCGCGCTCGGGTCAGATCAGGGCAAAGCATCCATTGCGATGATGCTGGTTGGCGACGACAAGCAGTCCATCGTGAGTTTCGCGGGCGCCGATCCGCACTTGATCCGGACGTTCGCCTCCGAGTTCAGCGCTGAGCGCCACGAACTGACGACGAACTATAGGTCCGCCACCGTCCTGGCGGCCGCCGCGAACAATGTTGCGTCTGCGCTTGGTCACCCGACGAGAGACGACGTGGCGTTTGCAGCGAGAGGCTCGATCAGTGTCGAGGCCCTCTCGTCAGAGTCAGATGAGGGCATTGCGGTCGCCGCCTGGGTGGGTGAGTTACTGGCGGCCGGGATTCGTGAGGAATCACTCGGCGAAGGTGAAAATAAGTCGCTTCGCCCCGAGGACATTGCGGTGCTGTCGCGGTCGGCCGCTGGGCTGAGGTTTGTTGCCTCCGCTTTGGAGCAACATGGCATCTCCTACGCACTTTCGAGCACGCCAAACGAGTGGCTGATGACCTCGGCAGGAAAGGTGATTCTCGAGGTCATTGGGCTGAAGGGCGCGCCCGGCCATCATTCGACCTATTGGGAGCTCAGCCGACTCCTCGGCAGCACTGTGGCACAGGAATCGATCGAGGCGATCGGTGCCGCCATCGCGGCCTCCGAGGAGGGCTTGGTTCGTGCGACGGCCGCGGTAGTTCACCTCGCCAACGTCTCGGATCTCCTGCCCTTCTTGCAGAGCATGGAGTTGCCGTCAGACGTTGAGGACAGCGAAGCCGCCAACTGGCAGACCGACGTCGGTCAGTTCGCGAACAGCTGGGATCAGTTCGATAGCCTTGCCGCCCGATCCGACCTCACCTGGGCGAACTTTCGGCTGCACTGCGCACGCGCTCAACGCGGTGACGACCTGACACCCGGCGTGCGCCTCCTCACCGTTCACAAGGCGCAGGGCCGCGAGTACGCGGCGGCCGCGATTGTCGGCCTGAACGATGGGCAGTTTCCGGACTTCCGAGCGAAGTCGGAGTCGGCCCTACGAGATGAGCTCCGAACGTTCTATGTGGCCATCACCCGACCCCGCCGCGTCTTGCTACTGACCCGCCCCGCCGTGCGGGACACTCGCTATGGGCCACGATCCACAGAGCCATCTCGATTCCTCAAGTACGTTGCGCCGTAGCCTCGGACCATAGGGATTTGAGATCCTTGCCCTGCTCGGCGGCTGGTGGGGCAGCACAGCGCACGGGTACCAAATGTGCAGCGGCTGTTGCACAAACTTCGACTCGAGGATCTCAAGAGTCGGCGGTTGGTGATGCCTGGGCGGGATCGCCTCCTCTCGGGTCAGGCGATCACCATCCGCGGGTTGACCGAATGCTCTGTGGAGTTCTCAAGCTGCTGGAGTACATGCGACGACTACGGTGCGCTCGGGCCGTCGCGGTGCAAGAGCAACCCGGCCGGTCCACCCAGCGGTTCTGATCCCGACTTCGAACCTTGAGAACTCCACAGTGAACCGGTAGCGGCAACCCAATCCGACAACCCGGGCGCAACAAGGCAGGTGATACTGCACCTGCGCCCGACACCACCCCACCGAGCGACCCGCCGCGTCACACCGCGCCCCTACGCTGGGCGCATGCCCGCCGACGACGCCTCGCGCCTCGCTGCCGAGCAGCGCGCCCGGGTACTCATCGACGCTCAGCTCGTCGCCGCGGGATGGCTGGTCCATGACAAGAAGGACCTGAACCTGTTCGCAGGCCCGGGCATCGCGGTTCGGGAGACCGTGATGGCTGCCGGGCACGGACGAGCCGACTACCTGCTGTACGTCGAGCGCCGAGTCGTCGGCGTCATCGAGGCCAAGCCGCAGGGCACCACGCTGTCCGGTGTGGAGTGGCAGTCCGCCATGTACGCGACCGGGCTGCCCGAGACGCACCTGAAGAAGGCGATCGTCGTCGAGGGACGCCTGCCGTTCGTATTCGAAGCCTCCGGCTCGGAGACCCACTTCACCAACGGGTACGACCCCGAGCCGCGCGCCAGGCGCATGTTCACCTTCCCCAGGCCGACCACCCTGGCACGGCAGGTACGTGACGCCGAGGCCGCCCCCGACGCCCCCACCTGGCGAGCCAAGGTCCGCCACCTACCCGCCCTGGACGAGGCGCCGCTGCGGCCGGCGCAGATCGACGCCATCCGAGGCGTCGAACGCTCCCTGGTCGAGCAGCAGTTCGCCCGGTCCCTGATCCAGATGGCCACCGGCGCCGGCAAGACCTACACGGCAGTCACCCAGTCCTACCGGCTACTCAAGCACGGCGGCTTCGGACGAGTCCTGTTCCTGGTCGACCGCAACAACCTCGCCGACCAGACCCTCGCCGAGTTCCAGAACTACCGCACCCCCGACGACGGACGCCGGTTCACCGAGCTCTACACCGTCGACAAGCTGTCCTCGGCCGGGATGCTCGCTTCGTCGTCCGTGGTGATCTCCACCATCCAGCGAGTCCACCGGGCACTGTCCGGCAAGGACGTCCCCGACACCGACGACCAGGGCATCGACGACTACGTTCCCGACGCACCCGTCAGCGTCCAGTACAGCCCGGACCTGCCACCGGAGACGTTCGACATGATCATCGTCGACGAGGCCCACCGCTCCATCTACGGAGTCTGGCGCGGCGTGCTGGAGTACTTCGACGCGCACATCGTCGGCCTGACCGCCACCCCCGGTAAGCAGACCTTCGGGTTCTTCCACCAGAACCTCGTCAGCGAGTACACCTACCCGCAGTCCGTTGCCGACGGAGTAAACGTCGACTTTGACATCTACCGGATCTCCACCCAGGTCAGCGCCGACGGCTCCACCATCGAAGCTGGCACCGTCGTGCCGAAGGTCGACCGCCGTACGCGCGTTCAGCGTCTCGAGGCCCTCGACGAGGACCTGGAGTACGCGGCCGCCCAGCTCGACCGCGCCGTCACATCCCTTTCGCAGATCCGCCTGGTCCTGGAGACCTACCGCGACCGGATGCCGGAGATCTTCCCCGGCCGCACGACCGTGCCCAAGACGCTGATCTTCTGCAAGGACGACGCGCACGCCGAACAGGTCGTCACGACCGTGCGGGAGGTGTTCGGCAAGGGCAATGACTTCGCCGCCAAGATCACCTACGCCGCCAAAGACCCCAAAGGCCACCTCCAGGCGTTCCGGACGTCGGCGTCGCTGCGCATCGCGGTGACCGTCGACATGATCGCGACCGGCACCGACGTCAAGCCGCTCGAATGCGTCTTCTTCATGCGCGACGTGCGCTCGGCGCAGTACTTCGAGCAGATGAAGGGCCGCGGCGCCCGCACCATCGCGCCCGCCGACTTCCAGGCCGTCACCCCCGACGCCACCACCAAGACCCGGTTCGTCATCGTCGACGCCGTCGGGGTCACCGAGCACGACTTCGTCGAACCGCCGCTGAACCGCGAGAAGGGCGTCAGCCTCAAGCAGCTGCTCGACAAGGCCGCCAACCTCACCATCACCGAGTCCGAAGCCGCGACCCTTGGCTCCCGCCTCGCGGCCCTGGAACTGCAGCTCACGCCCGACGAGCGCACCGAGCTCGACCACGTCGCCGGTCAGTCCCTCCGCGAGGTCGTGCGGCACCTGGTCGACGCCGTCGACGCCGACCGCCAGGCCGCCGCCATCGAGGCCCAGCCCGGCCGCGAACCGGCCGACGTGATCGCCGACCTCGTCGAGTCCGCGGTCGCGCCGCTCGCCGCGAACCCCGAGCTGCGCGCCCGGATCATCGAGTTGCGCCAGACCCACGACCGCGTCATCGACGAGGTCACCAAGGATGTGCTGCTCGACGCCCACGGCGTCATCGACCCCGATCGCGCCCGCTCCATCGTCGAGTCCTGGGCTGCGTACCTGATCGAGCACCGCGACGAGATCACCGCCATCCAGATCCTCGACGAGGCCAAGACCCGGCGCGTCCCCTTCGAGGCCATCAAGGAACTCGGCGACCGCATCGCCCGTCCCCCGCACAACTGGACCACCGACATCATCTGGGCAGCATACGAAGCCGTCGAGGTCGGGCGGGTCCGTCACAGCGACCGCACCCGCCTGACTGACCTCGTTTCGCTTCTGCGCTTCACGCTCGGCACCGACAACGAGCTGATCCCCTACGCCGACGTCGTGCGCACCCGGTACGACGGCTGGCTTCTACAGCAGGCCCAGGCCGGCGCCGCCTATACCGACGCGCAGCGTTGGTGGCTCGACCGCATGGCTGACGTAATCGCCGCCTCCGCAGGCCTCTCCAACGACGACCTCGACGGCGCCCCCTTCATCGAACGTGGCGGTATCGACGGCGTCATTCGAGATCTCGGCAACGACGCCGGCCGCATCATCACCGAACTCAATGAGGAACTGACCGCGTGAATGAACTTCCGTCGACGTGGCGTTGGGATCAGCTTGCAGACGTCGCCGACGTCCGGCTTGGTCGTCAACGCTCTCCCAAGGTCCACACCGGTGACTCGATGCGGCCATACCTCCGAGCAGCCAACATCACGTGGTCCGGCCTCGACTTGACCGATGTGAAGGTCATGAACTTCACGGACTCGGAGATGACGACGTACCGGCTGCTGCCGGGCGACCTACTGTTGAGCGAAGCCTCGGGAAGCGCAGGCGAGGTAGGCAAGCCTGCGATCTGGTCCGGGGAGATCGCTGAGTGCGCTTTCCAGAACACCCTGCTCCGCGTGCGGCCGCGAATGGTCGACCCGCGGTACCTGTTCCATTACTTCAGGTACCAGGCGCTGACCGGCCGATTCGTCCCAGAGTCGCGCGGAGTTGGAATCAACCACTTAGGCCGCACACGGCTCGCGAACTGGAAAGTTCCGGTCGCGCCATGGCATGAGCAACTACGGATCGTCCACTTCGTGGAAGACCAGCTCTCCCGCCTAGACCGCGCATCCAGCGAGGTCAGAGCAACGTCTGCGCGCATCGGCAACCTCCGCCGTGCACATCAGCTGCGCCTTGTCCTCGGGGCGGGCAGGGTCGAACTCGGCGACGTCGACCTGGGTCAACTCGGGGGGCCCGAGCCTCCGGCCGCCCCTCTCCCAGCAGGGTGGCGGTGGAAGAAGTGGAAGGAAGTCGGCGCCTCAAAGAATGGCAGAGCGTTTCCGAGCAGCGACTACTCATCATCTGGGGTTCCGCTGCTTCGCCCGGGGAACATGGGGCCGACCGGCCGACTCTGCTGGACCGAGCGGAGCACGAGACACCTGCCGGAGCGTTACGCCGCGAGCCACCCCGATTTGCTGCTCGAGCCCCGGGATATTGTTATGAACCTCACGGCGCAGTCGCTAAAGGACGATTTCTTGGGCAGGGTCTGCATGGTCGGCGACGATCGGGCCCTCCTCAATCAGCGGATCCTGCGCCTCCGCGCTCGGGATCTGTCGCCTGAATATGCGCTCCTCATTTTCCAATCCCCGCTCTTTCGCTCCTACGTCAAAACCCTTAACACCGGAAGTTTGATCCAGCACATGTTCTCGAAACAAGTCGACGAGTTTTGGATGCCAGTCCCTCCGCCCGAGTACCAGGGCGCCGCGACTGAGATTTCAAAGACAATGGTCGAGGGCACGGACCGGCTCGTGGGGGCCATCAACACGACGGACCGTCGAGCGCGGGCACTGGAACGCGCCGCACTCCAGGCAGCCTTTTCCGGGCGGTTGACCGACTCCTCTGCCCTACCCGACCGCATCGAGGAGATCGCAGGTGTCTGAATCGCGCCGCCTGGTCGAAAAGCTCTGGTCCTACTGCAACGTCCTGCGCGATGACGGTGTGGGCACCATCGAGTACACCGAGCAGCTGACGTATCTGCTGTTCCTGAAGATGGCCCACGAGCGTGCGATTCGCCCGATCAAGGCCGAGCAGGTGGTGCCCGACGAGTTCTCCTGGCAGCGTCTGCTCGATGCCGACGGGATCGAGCTGGAGGTCGAGTACACCCGCATCCTGGTGGGCCTGGCGAGGCAGCCGGGGACTCTGGGGACGATCTTCCGCAAGGCGCAGAACCGCATCCAGGACCCCGCCAAGCTCAAGCGACTGATCCACGACTTGATCGATGCCGAGCAGTGGTCGCAGACCGGCACGGACATCAAGGGCGACGCGTACGAGTCGCTGCTGGCCAAGGGCGCCGAGGACATCAAGTCCGGGGCCGGCCAGTACTTCACGCCACGGCCGATCATCTCGGCGATGGTCGACTGCGTGCAGCCGACCGTCCACGACTCAGTCGTCGACCCGGCCTGCGGGACGGCCGGGTTCCTGCTGGCCGCGCACGAGTACGCGGCGCGGGACTCCGCGACGATGACCCCACCGGAACGGCTGCACCTGCGCGACGAGTTCGCGCACGGCGTCGAGCTCGTCGACGGCACCGCCCGGCTCGCCGCGATGAACCTGCTGCTGCACGGCATCGGGGATGCCAACGGCGAGTCTCTGATCGAGGTCAAGGACGCCCTCATCGCCGATCCAGGCCGTCGTTGGTCGGTGGTGCTCTCCAACCCGCCGTTCGGACGCAAGTCGTCGCTGACTATGGTCGGCGCCGACGGGCGCGAGGCGCGCGAAGACCTGGAGATCGAGCGCCAGGACTTCGTCGTGACGACGAGCAACAAGCAGCTCAACTTCCTGCAGCACATCGCCACGATCCTCGACATCAACGGCCGCGCAGCGGTCGTGCTCCCGGACAACGTGCTGTTCGAAGGAGGAGCTGGCGAGACTCTGCGCCGTCGACTCCTGCGCGACTTCGACCTGCACACCATGCTCCGCCTGCCCACCGGGATCTTCTACGCCCAGGGCGTCAAGGCCAACGTGCTGTTCTTCGACAAGAAGCCTGCGGCCGAACGCCCCTGGACCCAACGCCTGTGGGTCTACGACCTGCGCACAAACCAGCACTTCACGCTCAAGCAGAATGCTCTGACGCGTGCTCACCTCGACGAGTTCGTCGCGAGCTACGCACCCGGCCAGCCGCGGTCCGAGCGCGTCGAGTCCGAGCGATTCCACTCCTTCAGCTACGACGAGCTCATCGCCCGCGAGAAGGCCAACCTCGACATCACCTGGCTGCGAGACGAGTCCCTCGAAGACCTCGACAACCTGCCCGCGCCCGAGATCATCGCCCGCGAGATCGTCGACGACCTGACGGCCGCGCTCGCCGAGTTCGAGGCCGTCGCCGCTGCGCTTGAGGCTGCGCAAGGGGCGCTCCCAAGATGAGTCTCGCCGACATCATCAACTCGATAATCGCGGCAGCGACCATCGCAGCGGCTGTCTTCGCCTTCGTCCAGATCAGGCACGCCATCCGCGAACGCTCCGCCGCCAAGCAAGCCGAGATCGACGGTGTCGCGGTCCAGTGGTTCCCCAAGGTGCGACCGCACACCGCCTCCGCCGATGGGTCTGCGGTCTGGCAGTACGAGATCGCCGTGCGTAACCCCGGATCACTCCCCATCCGTGACGTCACAGTCGATCTCCGTTTTGCTGTGCCGATTCGCCGTCAGCACTTCGACGAGAACGTGGACCCCGAGACGCGCACCTTGCAGCTGGTCCAGCCCGTGATCCTCGGACTGGGCGTTCGCGACTGGAGACGAACGATCCGGATGCCTTACGACCAACACTCGGCGCTCGAGCAGACCACCGCGGACGTCACCTTCACGACCCTCGCCGGCGAACGGCGCACCAACCACATGGACGGCCGGCCACCGACGATCCATGAGCCGGACCCGCGTCGGTAACCGAGCGAGGGTCGTTGACAACCTGCGAGCACTCCTGCCGTAGCCTCGATCCCTGGATGGGGACCCCGCGCTGAGCCCACTTAAACTACGCAGGTGTTATCCCTAGGGTTCTCCCAGTTGTAGTCCCCATCCCCCGGGCCTCTAGCTCAACTGGCAGAGCAGCGGACTTTTAATCCGCGGGTTGTGGGTTCGATCCCCACGGGGCCCACCGACCGCAACCGACGGGCCCCGGCTCACCCGCTCGACAGGGCCACCCGCACGGACGACTCCCGCTGGTCGACGTCGAGCTGCAGGTAGGTGCCGTCGACGGTCCTGTCGAGCCGGGCGTACCGCCCGGAGTCGTCGCTCCCGTCGATGTCGGCCTCCCACCCGGCGTCCCGCGCGGCGTCGACGACGGCGTCGAAGACCTCGTCGGTCGTCACGCCGTCGTCGGGCTCGAGGGTCCGGGTGGCCTGCGCGAGGGTGCGCTTGCCGAACACGGTGCCGCCCTTGTCCGTCGTGCGGGCCGTCTCGTGGGCGCCGGGGACGTCCATCGTCATGACGGGGTCTGCGGTGAGCAGGCCGAGCCCGCCGTCGCCGCCGGCGCAGCCGCCCAGGGCGAGTGCCCCGACGACGGCCGCGACCAGCAGCCGAGCGGTTCGCCGCATCAGTCCTCCGGGTGGCGTCGTCGCCGTCCGGCCTGGGCGGCGAGCACCATCATGAGGGCACCGAGGGCCATCAGTCCCCCGACCCACGGTGCGAGGGCGAGCACGTCCACCCCGGTGGCGGCCAGCGGGGCCGTCGACGACGGGGCCGCCGGTGCGGTGACCACGTGCGCCGCGGGAGCGACGGTCGGGTCGACCGGCGCCGCACCCCCGGCGGTGGGCGAGCCCGACGGGGTCGGGACCGCACCGTCGACGGGCGCCGTGGCGAACGCGAGCCCGTCGGCACGTGCCCCGGTCCCGGCGAGCACCACGTCGGCGACCGCGTTGGCGGCGAGCGTGCCGCCGGACGACCCGTCGGCCGCGCCGGCGAGCGTCCCGACGGCCACCGCGGTGGTGGTCGCGTCGGCGACGACCGTGTACCGGCCGGGCAGGAGCCCGTCGAACGTCCAGGTGCCGTCGGCGGCGGTGGTCGTCGACGCGGTGACCGGCTCGCCGCCCGCGTCGGTGCCGGTCAGGGACAGGGGCGTACCGGGCACGCCGTCCTCGGACGCGTCGCGGGCGCCGTCCTCGTCGGCGTCGACGAACACCGAGCCGGTGATCGCCGAGCCGGCGAGCGTCCCCGGGGCGTCAGCCTCGAACACGACGGTGTCGGTCGCGGCGGGCACCGGGTACGGGTCGGGGTCGCACACGTCGCCGAGGCCGTCGGCGTCGCTGTCCTCCTGGCCGGGGTCGGCGACGTCGGGGCAGACGTCCTCGTCGCGGGCGATCTCGTCACCGTCGTCGGACACCACGAGGACGGTCGTCGCGATGCTGGCGCGGCCGGTGTCGTCGGTGACGCGCACCGCGAGGTACCCGTCGACGGGGGCCGCGAACGTGTGCGTCAGCTGCGGGTCCGTCGTCGTGACGTCGTAGGTGCCGTCGCCGTCGAGGTCCCACTCGTAGGTCACGAGGGTGCCGGTCGTCGCGTAGGAGCCGCGGGCGTCGAGCGTGAGCGCGTCCCCGACGCGGGCGACGTACGGGCCGTCGAGCCAGGCGTACGGCTTGTCCATGGCGGAGGTGACGGTGTCGAGCAGCGTCTGCGCGACGTCGCCGTCCGAGATGGTGGTGAAGCCGCCGGTGCCGTCCGCGATCGTCTGGAGCGACACCGACAGGGCGTCCCCGCTGACGGACACCGGGTACACCTCGACCGGGTCGACCGCGAGCGCCTTCGCGATGATCTGCGCGCTCGACAGCCCGGTGTACGGCTCGGGATCGTGGCCGGGGGCGTCGCCGATGGGGATGAGCACCTTCTTGACGCCCGGCCGCCACGGCAGGCTGATCGCGGCGTCGAGGCCGCTCAGCGCGGACTCGGGCCAGTCACCGCCACCGGAGGCGTACAGCGACGCGAGGGCCGCCCGGATCTCGTCGGGGTCGGTGGTGAAGCCGAGCTCGACGCGGGAGGTGTAGTCGGACATGTCGCCGGTCCACCGCGGGTCGTCGCCGTAGGTGACGAGCGCGAACCGGTAGGAGCCCGTGCCGGCCGCGAGCTGGTCGACCATGCGGGTCGTCATGGCCTTGACCGCGTCGATGACGCCACCCATCGAGCCGGTGGTGTCGATGGCGAAGACGAGGTCGATGCTGCCCGCACCCGCGCTGGGCACGCGCCCGCCGGGCTCGATGCCGTGCAGCAGGCTCGACTCCTCGAGGTGACCGCGCTCGGTGGGGTGGTACCACTCGGCCTGCGTGAACGTGTCGAACTCGTGGATCCACCGGTCGGGGTTGCGGCTCGCGGTGGACGGGTCGGGCTCGTGACCGGCGAACAGCGGCTTGACGCCGTCGACGTACGTGACGAACGACGTGCCGGCCGCACGGTTCGCGGCCGCGACCGCGTCACGCTGCAGGTCGTCGCCCTCGTCGCCGAGCGCCCGGACCTCCTTGCCGATGTCGTACGAGTCGCCCTCGACCCAGGGCAGCCGGTCCTTGAGGCTGCGCAGCACGAAGCTCGTCCTGTTCGACAGGTAGGGGTAGCCGAGCAGCACCACGCGCGCATCGGGACGCATCTTGGCGCGGAGCTTCGCGAGGACGTCGACGATGCTGACCTGCAGGTCGTCGGCGCCGTCGCGGGCCCGGGCGACCTTCTCCCGGCAGGAGCCCGGGTCACGGAAGCCGAGCGCGAAGCACTCCTTGACGATGTCCGCGAAGCCGAGGTCGTTGCCGCCGAGCGTGAGCACGACGAGGTCGGTGTCCTTCCCGACGGCGTCCATCTGCGGCTTGAGCCACCGGGTGCACTCGACGGCGAACGCCGTGTACTGCTGCCACATCGCGACCCGGTAGTCGAAGTACTCCTCGTCGGGGTACCGCGTGGTGCACACCTTGTCGGCGCGGGCGCGGGCCAGGGCGTCCTCGGGCGTGGCCTCCGACGCGTACCGCAGGGCGTCGACGACGCGGGTGTCCATCCTGCGGGGCTCCCGCAGGTCCTTCGACACGCCACCGCTGCACGCACGAGTGAGGAACGTGACGTGGTGGCCGCCGTCGGAGAGCCAGTCCGCGTAGTCCGCCGCCCAGCTCTTGTGCGACCGGTAGCAGTCCGACGGGCCGTAGTAGTCGCCCGCGCCGTTGCCCGCCGAGTACGAGTCGCCGAGCTGCACCACCTTGATGGCGTCGCCGGTCACGGCGGCCTGCGCACCGGTGGGCACGAAGGCCCCCAGGGCGGCGAGCGCCAGCGTCGTGGCCAGGGCGGCAGCGGCGCGCAGGCGCCGGCGCAGGGTCGAGTGCGTCACGTAGGTCGTCCGATCCGTGGGGCGGCGTCACGGGCGGTCGGCCCGGTGAACGAGCGTCACGGTAGGAGGCCGGATCGGTCGCGAATGTCCGGATTAGCCCTGGTGCGCGGGGATTCGCCCGGTCGGCCGCAGGTTCTCACCCGCTCCGCACGACCGTCCGGGTGACCCGGCCCTCACGGGTGCCCGTGGTGCCGGTGCTCCATCCCCATCGACAGCAGCGCCCACAGCGCCACGCACCCGGCCGCGAGCGCCACCACGACGCACACCCACTCGCCCGCGCCGACCTGCCCCGTCACGTGGATCGCGTCCCGGACGAGCGCGGCGGCGGCGGACACGGCGACGGCGACGGTGGCCACCCATACCCGGTGGGCGTGCAGGAACGACCTCAGGCGGGGCATGCGCCCGACGCTATTCCTGGCCCGCACGGCCCGCGCGGGCCCTTCGTCCCCCTCGGCCGGAGCCGGTCGGGCCCCGGTCAGCCCTCTGGTCAGGCCCCGGTCACGACCCGCCCGGCGGCTCGCGGTGCAGGGCGAGCACCCGGTCGACGTCGTCGACGGTCACGCCGGGCAGCGCGAGCACCCCGCGCAGCTGCTCGAGCGGTGTCGGGTGCGACGGCCCGGGCTCGGGCTCCGGCTCGGGCCTGTGCTTGCGCGGCGCGAGGAAGAGGTTCGCGAGGTACCCGGTGAACGTCCCGAAGATGCCGACGCCGACCACGATGATGAGCGACCCGACGACCCGGCCGGCGTTCGTCACGGGGTACTGGTCGCCGTAGCCGACCGTGGAGATCGTCTCGATCGTGTACCAGAGCGCGTCGGACGCGGTGGTGATGTTCGCGCCCGCGGCGTGCTGCTCGATGTGCAGGATCTCGAGGCTGCCGAACTGCAGCACGAGGATGCCGGTGAGCAGGAGCGTGTAGAGGGCGCTGCCGGCCCGGTCGCGCACGAGGGTCCGCAGGACCGTGCGACCGCCGACCTGGCGCAGCAGCCGGAACACCCGCACGAGCCGGAAGATCCGCAGGAACTTCAGCTGAGCGAACGGCAGGCTCGCGAGCAGGTCGGCCCACCCGAAGTGCCGGAAGAAGTACCCGCGCCGGGAGGGTGCGGTGAGCAGCCGGTAGGTGAAGTCGATGAGGAAGACGCCGCTGAAGATCGCGTTCATCACGACGATGACCTGCTGCAGGTCCTCGTTGTCGCGGGCGAGGTAGATGAGGCCGAGGTTCGCGATGGACAGCAGCGAGAGCGCACCGATGAAGATCTCGTAGCCCGTGTTCTTCAGCTCGCTGCGCCTCGCGCCCACGTCCAGGAGTCTGGCACCCCGACGCGCGCCACCAGCGGGCACGCGCCGTGACGCGCCCGTTCTCGCTGGGGCGCGCGACGTTCAGGGGTGCCGCGCCGCCAGCCCCCACGTCCCGCTCCACGACGCCCCGGGGGCGAGCGTGACCACGTCGACCCCGGACCGGAACGCGTGCGGCGGGCACGTCATCGGCTCGACGGCGACGGACTGCCGACGGCGCTCCGGCGACCCGACCTCGTCGCCCGTGTAGACCATGAGGTACCGGAAGGAGCTGTCGACCCACAGCCGCACCTCGCTGCCGGCCTCCGGGTCCGCGAGGACGGCGACGGCGCGGCCGTCGTCGTCGCGCAGCAGTTCGCCGTACGCCGTGTCGAGGTGCGCGTCGCCGATCGGCCGCGCCACCCGCAGGTCGAACGGACCGCCCGCCACGTCGGCCGGCACCGGCGCCTCGTCAGGGTCGTCGACGGGCGCGAGCGCGGCCTGTGCCGGGATCCGCAGCGACAGCCCGTCGACCGCCCGCCCGAGGCTGAGGTACGGGTGGAAGCCGATCCCGAACGGCGCGGACCCGGAACCTGTGTTCGTCGCGTTCGTCGAGACGGTCAGCCCGGCCGCGTCGAGCCGGTACCCGACCCGCAGGTCGAGCTCCCACTCGTACGCCGGCTGCGGCCGCACCACGCACCCGAGCACGACCTCGTCCCCGGCCGACGACACCTCCGACCAGTCGAGCCACCGCACGAGGCCGTGGATCGCGTTGCCCCTCGACGGCTCGCTGAGCGGCGCCTGGCAGCTCCGCCCGTCGAACGTGTACCGGCCCTCGGCGAGCCGGTTCGGCCACGGCGCGAGCACCTGCCCGCGCCCGTCCGACGCCCGCTCGTCGACCTCGAACCCGTCGAGCACGGGACGCCCCGCGAGCGAGCACGCGCGCAGCGTCGCGCCGGCCTGGGTGACGACCGCCGCGTGGTCCCCGTGGGCGATCACGTGCTGGCGGCCCGACGGCGCACCTCTCGGGACCGGCGAGCCGGGTGCGTCCATGACGACATCCCTCCGTCGCGTCGCTCGGGCACTCCGAGCAGAGCACCGTCCGCGACCGCGGGAATCATCCGGACGGGATGATCGCGCGCCGACCGCCCGACGGGCGGCGATGATGGCGCGCATGGCCGTGCAGGTGCTCCCCGCCGTCGGGCGGTACGACGACTTCTTCGAGGTCGTCGGCGTGAAGAAGCCGGGCGGTCGCGGCTGCTGGTGCATGGCGTACCGCGACAGCCGGGTGCCCGACGACGAGCGGGCGCAGTACATGCGCGACGAGTGCGCCAACGAGCCCGGGCCGGGGGTGCTCGCGTACGTGGACGACGAGGTCGCCGGGTGGTCCTCGGTCGCGCCCCGCAGCTCGTACCGGCGGCTCATGGGCTCGAGGACCATCCCGTTCGTCGACGAGCGGGACGCGTGGAGCGTCGTCTGCTTCGTCGTCCGGCCCGGCTTCCGTGGCCGCGGCCTGATGCACGACCTGCTCGACGGCGCGGTGGCCCACGCCGCCGCGTCCGGTGCGGAGGTCGTCGAGGGCTACCCGGTGGACGTCGGGGCCGGCGACCGGGTCGACCTCATCTCCGGGTACGTGGGGACGCGGCGACTGTTCGAGGCCGCGGGGTTCACGCAGGCGGCCGAGACGACGGGCCACAGCGGCGGCCGGCCCCGCGTCCTCATGCGGCGCGAGCTCCGCGGCTGACCCCTCGCCCGGTCACCCGGACGAGGGGTCGCGACCCGGTCAGGCGGTCGCGCGCTCCGCGTCCGGCTTCCCGGCCCCCTGCTGGTCCCGCTTCTGGTCCCGCTTCTCGGCCCGGCGTGCCCGACGCGCGGCTCGGCGCTCGCCCCGGCCCTCGTACAGCGTGTACAGCGCCGGCACGACGAGCAGCGTGAGGAGCGTCGAGGAGAGCAGCCCGCCGATGACGACGAGCGCGAGCGGCTGGGAGATGAACGCCCCGCCGCCCGTCGCGCCGAACGCCATGGGCAGCAGCGCAAAGATCGTCGCCGCGGCGGTCATGACGATGGGTCGCAGGCGCTGGCGCGCGCCCTCGGTGACGGCCTCGCGCAGCGGCCGCCCGGCCGTCCGGTACTGGTTGATGAGGTCGATGAGCACGATCGCGTTGGACACGACGATGCCGACCAGCATGAGCATGCCGATGAGCGCCGGGACGCCGAGCGGCGTGCCGGTGAGCAGCAGCGCGCCGAGGGCGCCGGTGGCCGCGAACGGCACGGACACGAGCAGGATGAACGGCTGCGCGAGGCTGTTGAACGTCGCGACCATGACGATGTAGACGATCGCGATCGCGAGCAGCAGCGCGAGGCCGAGGTCGCCGAACGCGTCCTGCTGGTCCGCGGCGACACCGCCGAGCTCCACGTGCGTGCCGGCGGGCAGGTCGAGCTCGTCGACGACCTTCTGCAGCGACGCCGAGAGGCTGCCGACGTCCTGCCCGGCGGGCGTGACGGCGACGGTCGCGGTGCGGGCGCCGTCCATGCGCGTGATGGCGGACGGCACGTCGACCTTCTCGACGGACGCGAGCGACGACAGCGGTACCGGGCCGGCGGCCGTGACGACCGGCATCGCGGCGAGCGCGTCGACGGTCGCGGGTGCGTCTCCGACCTGCATGCGGACCGTGACCGGCCCGTCGCCGAGGTCGAGCTGGCCGATCTGCGAGGGCTGCATGACGGCCGCGACCATGCCCGCGAGCGCCGTCTCGGACAGCCCGACGGCCGCGGCCTTGTCGCGGTCCACGGTGACGTCGACGACCTGCTGGTCGGCGGCGAGGTTGTTCGTGACGCTCTGCACCCCGTCCACGCCGGACACCGCGTCGGTGACGGTCGACGCGACGGAGGACAGGGCGTCGTCGTCGTCGGCCGTGATGACGAGGTCGACCGTCGAGCTGCCGAACGCGGCGTCCCCGCCGGAGACGGTGATCTGCGTGGTCGGCGCCGCGTCGAGGTCCTCGACGGCGGCCCGGGCGTCGTCCTGCACGGCCTCGGCGTCGGCGTCCTCGTCGAGCGTGAGGGAGTAGGTGGCCTTCGGCGCGGTCCCGCCGCCGAACGCCGCGGCGAACCCGTCGGTGCCGACGGTGGTGAGGACGGTCGTCACGCCGGGCACGTCGGCGAGAGTCTGCTCGACGACCTTGGCGGCGTCGTCCTGCGCCTGCAGCGACGTGCCGGGCTCGAACGTCTGCGTGACGGTCGCGGTGTCCTGGCCCGAGCTGCCGAGCAGGTTCGTCTCCAGGCGCGGGACCAGGGCGAGCGTCCCGACGAGCACCGCGACGGCGACCGCGATCGTCACCCACGGCCGGCGCAGCGCGGCACCGAGCGTCGGGACGTACGCGCGCTGCCAGACGCCCGTGCGCTCCTTGGCCTCGGCGGCCTCGCGCACCCGCGTCGCCTCCTCGGCGGAGACGTGCGCGGGCTCCTTGAGGAACCAGTACGCGAGCACCGGGACGATGGTGAGCGCGACCAGCAGCGACGCGCCCATCGCGATCGCGATGGTCATGGCGAACGGGCGGAACAGCTCGCCGACCACGCCGCCGACGAACCCGATGGGCGCGAACACGGCGACGGTCGCGACGGTCGACGCGGTGATCGCGCCACCGACCTCGCGGACGGCGCCGATGATCGCCTCACCCTTGGGCTCCCCGTAGGAGAGGTGCCGCTTGATGTTCTCGATGACGACGATCGCGTCGTCGACCACCCGGCCGATCGCGATGGTCAGCGCCGAGAGCGTCAGCAGGTTGAGCGTGTAGCCGGTGACGTTCATGACGGCGAACGCGACGAGCAGCGACAGCGGGATCGACACCGCGGACACCAGCGTGGAGCGCAGCGACGCGAGGAACGCCAGGATCACGACGACGGCGAACAGCAGGCCGAGCCCGCCCTCGGTGGCCAGCCCCTGGATCGACTCCTCGATGAACGGCGCCTGGTCGAACACGACCGCGACGGTCACGCCGCGCGCCGCCAGGCTGTCCTGGGCGGACGCGAGGACGTCGTTGACCTCGTGCGACACGTCGACCGTGTTCCCCGCGGGCGTCTTGGTGACCGCGATCGCCAGGGACGGCTCGCCGTCGAGCCGGGAGAACGAGGTCTGCGCCTCCTCGCCGTCGAGGACCTCGACGACGTCGCCGAGCGGCACCACGGTTCCGGTCGTGCTCGTCAGCGGCAGCGCGGCGAGCTGCTCGACGCTCGTGATCGGGGTGCCCGCCTGGACGGACCAGGTGGTGTGCCCCTCGGTGACGGTGCCGGCGGGCAGCGTGATGCCGTTCTGCTGGAGCACGGACGACACGTCGGACGGCGTGAGCCCGGCGGCGGCGAGGCCGACGGGGTCCACGGCGAGCGTGATCTGCCGGGTCGCGGTGCCGGTGACGGTGACGTCGCGGACGTCGTCGAGCTGCTCGAGCTCCGGCACCAGCACCTCGTCGACGGCCTGCGAGAGCGCCTTCGGGTCGGTGCCGCCGGCAGCGGCGAGCTGGACCACGGGCAGGTCGTCGATCGATCCGGCGAGCACCTGCGGGTCGACGTCGGCGGGCAGCAGGCGCTGCACCCGCGAGATCGCGGCGGTGAGCTGGCTCGTCGCGTCGGCCATGTCGGTGCCGTACGTGAACGTCACCGTCGACACGGACAGGCCGGTCGACGCGGTCGACGTCACGTCCTCGACCCCGCGCACGCCCCGGACCGCGTTCTCCAGCGGCACGGTGACCTGCTGCTCGACGACGTCGGGCGACGAGCCCGGCACCACGGCGAGCACGGCGGCCGTCGGGAACGACACCGACGGGATGAGCTCCTGCTTGAGCGAGCCGAGGCTCACGAAGCCGAGGATCGCGACGGCGACCGTCACGAGGGCGGTCACGGCGCGCTGGGCGAGCGACAGCCGGGCGAGTCTGTACACGAAGAGGCTCCGTCGGGGTCAAGAGGGGTCCGCGACGGCGGTGTCGCACGGGAATGCTTAGCCTAACCCGAAGCATTAGGCTCCCCGCCATGACGACGCGGCTCGACGGCCTCCTCGACGAGCTGCTCGCCGCGCGCGAGGAGCTCGCCGACCTGCTCGTCGCCCAGCGCCTGCACACCCTGTCCCGCAGCCACCTCACCGCGCAGCAGGTCCGCGTCCTCGCCGTGCTGCAGCTCTCCGGCGACGTCCCTGCGGGCGAGGTCGCACGGCTGCTCGAGGTCACGGCCGCGACGACGACGGGCATCGTCGACGGGCTCGTCGCGCTCGGCCTCGTCACCCGCCGCGCCGACGCCCACGACCGCCGCGTCCGCCTGCTGTCCATCACCCCGCACGGCGGCGAGGTGCTGCGCGACACCGTGGTGCTGCCCGACTCCTACGGCGTGGACCTGCTCGAACGCCTCACGGCCGACGAGCTCACCGGGCTGCTCGCCGGCGTCCGCGGCATGATGCGCGTGGCCCGGGAGAGCTGCACCGGCTGACGCTCACCGCTTCTCCGGCGCCCGCCCCCGCACCTCGTCGGCAGCGAACCGCCGGTGCGAGTCCGCGAGCTTGGCCCGCGCCGCCGCGCCGAGGTCCACGCCGAGCACGTCCGCCAGGCAGACGAGGTAGACGAGCACGTCGGCCATCTCCTCGGCCGCCCGCGCCCGCCGGTCAGGGGCGTCGAAGACCTCGACGGCGGTCGCGGCCGGGACCCACTGGAACAGCTCCGCGAGCTCCCCCACCTCGCCGACCAGCGCGAGGATCACGGACTTGGGGTCGTGGAACTGCTGCCAGTCGCGCTCGGTGCTGAACTCGCGCACGAGGCGGGTCAGCTCGGCGAGCTCGGGCTCGGGCTCGGGCGCGGTGACGACTGCCGGAGGGAGACCGGCGGGGCGTGGCTCGTTCACGGCGCCAGCCTGGCACGAGGTCTCGATCCGCCGCAGCGTGCTGACCTGCCGGGATCGTGCCATGGTCGCGGTGGCGGCATCGCACGGCACCGGCCCGAGGCACTGCGCGGCGTCACCCACGGACCCACGAGCACGTCCTCCGGCACTGTCGCCGGGCCGTGACCATCTCGATATCTGGATGTTACCCACCGGTAAGACGGTTGTTTCCTGCGTCACATCTGTGTGTTAGACATCCGTCCACATAGAACACATGTGGCCTGTACCACAGGCCGCCAGCTCCTGACGAAAGAGGTAGCGGATGTCCTCCGTTGCGCAGAACCGACGCCGCGTGCTCGCGGCGACCGCAGGCCTCGCGGCCACGGCGCTCGTGCTCACGGCCTGCAGCGGCAGCTCCGACGACGGCGGCAGCACCGCCGACAGCGGCAGCAGCGGCGGCCCCATCACGATCGGCACGACCGACAAGATCGTCACGATCGACCCGGCGGGCTCCTACGACAACGGTTCGCTCGCCGTCCAGACCCAGGTGTTCGAGTTCCTCATGAACTCCCCGTACGGCTCCTCGGACGTCGAGCCCGACGCCGCCGAGTCGGCCGAGTTCACGAGCCCGACGGAGTACACCGTCAAGCTCAAGCCCGGCCTGAAGTTCGCGAACGGCCACGACCTCACCGCGTCGGACGTGAAGTTCAGCTTCGACCGTCAGCTCAAGATCGCGGCCCCCGACGGCCCGTCGTCGCTCCTGTACAACCTGGACACGACCGACGCCGTCGACGACACCACCGTCGTGTTCCACCTCAAGGCCGAGAACGACCAGGTGTTCCCGCAGATCCTGTCGAGCTTCCCCGGCGCGATCGTCGACGAGGAGGTCTTCTCCGCCGACGAGCTCACGCCCGACGACGACATCGTCAAGGCCAACGCCTTCGCGGGCCCGTACGTGATCACGGGCTACGACTTCAACAACCTCGTGTCGTACAAGGCGAACCCGGACTACAAGGGCCTGCTCGGCAAGCCGAAGACCGACGAGATCAACGTCAAGTACTTCGCCGACTCGTCCAACCTCAAGCTCGAGGTCCAGCAGGGCGGCGTCGACGTCGCGTACCGCAGCCTGTCGTCCACGGACATCGAGGACCTGCGCGGCGACGACAACGTCAAGGTCGTCGACGGCCCCGGCGGCGAGATCCGCTACATCACGTTCAACTTCGACACGCAGCCGTACGGCGCCAAGACCGCCGAGGCCGACCCGGCCAAGGCCCTCGCCGTGCGCCAGGCCGTCGCGGACCTGATCGACCGCACCGCCCTGTCGGAGCAGGTCTACAAGGGCACGTACACGCCGCTGTTCTCGTACGTCGCCGAGGGCCTCACCGGCGCCACCGAGTCCCTCAAGGGCCTCTACGGCGACGGCCAGGGCGGCCCGGACGCCGACAAGGCGAAGCAGACCCTCGCCGACGCGGGCGTCACCACGCCGGTCACGCTGAGCCTGCAGTACTCGAACGACCACTACGGCCCGTCGTCGGGTGACGAGTACGGCCAGATCAAGGACCAGCTGGAGAAGGACGGCCTGTTCACCGTCAACCTGCAGACCACCGAGTGGGTGCAGTACTCCAAGGACCGCGTCTCCGACGTCTACCCGGCCTACCAGCTCGGCTGGTTCCCGGACTACTCCGACGCCGACAACTACCTGACGCCGTTCTTCCTCAAGGAGAACTTCCTCGCCAACCACTACGACAACCCGACCGTCAACGACCTGATCCTGCAGCAGGCCACGACGCCGGACCCGGCCGAGCGCACCGCGCTCATCGAGCAGATCCAGGACCTCGAGGCGAAGGACCTCTCGACCGTCCCGTACCTGCAGGGTGCGCAGGTCGCGGTCGTCGGCAAGGACGTCAGCGGCGCGGAGGACACGCTCGACGCGTCCTTCAAGTTCCGCTACGGCGCCCTGTCGAAGGGCTGAGGCGGAGCCCGGCGGAGGGTGAGGGTCGCGCAGCGGCACTCGCACTCCGCTGGGCGCAGGGTCAGCCCGACCACCGGCACAGCGGGCTGACCGACCCGTTCCACACCCAGGGCCGGCCGGCTCGTCCTGCTCACGACGCAGGACGAGCCGGCCGGCCTCACGGCTAGGTGCCCACAGGCCGCACCTCCGCAGCACAGGCAGGATTCCCCATGACCTCCATCACCACGGGTGCGCCGACGGACGCCGCACCCGTCGAGACCCCTGACGCCCCGGGCAGGCCCCGACGACGCACCGGCGGGGGGCTCGGCCGCTACCTGCTGGTCCGCTTCCTGCTGATCTTCCCGACGATCTTCATCCTCGTGTCGACGGTCTTCGTCCTGATGCGCGCCACGGGTGACCCGATCACCGCCGCGCTCGGCGGCCGTCTCACGCCGGAGCAGCTCCAGGAGCGGATCCACGAGGCCGGCTACGACCGCCCGCTGCTCACCCAGTACCTCGACTACCTCGGCGGCATCGCCCGCGGCGACTTCGGGAACACCATCTCGGACCACCGCCCCGTGACCGAGGTGATCCTCACGTACGGCGCCGCCACCCTCGAGCTCACGTTCTACGCGCTCATCGTCGCGTTCGTCGTCGGCGTCCCGCTGGGCCGCATCGCCGCCGCCCGCCGCGACAAGGCCCCCGACGCGGGCCTGCGCGTCGGCGCGATCCTCGCCTACGCGACGCCGGTGTTCTTCGCGGGCATGCTGCTCAAGCTCACCTTCTCGGTGTGGCTCGGTGCGCTGCCCGTGTCGGGCAGGGCGTCGACGGGCACCGAGATCCAGATGCAGCTGCACGGCGCGGGCACGGGGATCTACCTCGTCGACGCGTTCAGCACGGGCAGCAGCGAGGCGATCCTCGACGTGCTGCGGCACGCGATCCTGCCCGCCGTGACGCTCGGCCTGCTCACCGCCGGGGTGTTCCTGCGGCTCGTGCGCACCAACGTCATCGGCACGCTGTCCTCCGGCTACGTCGAGGCGGCCCGCTCCCGCGGCGTCGCCGAGCGGCGCCTCCTGAAGAAGCACGCCTGGCGGCCGGCCCTCGTGCCGATCATCACCGTCATCGGCCTGCAGATCGCGCTCCTGCTGGGCGGCGCGGTGCTGACCGAGACCACGTTCGAGTGGAAGGGCCTCGGGTTCCAGCTCGTGCAGTACCTGCTGGCCCGCGACTTCGTCGCCGTGCAGGGCCTCGTCGCCCTGCTCGCCGTCGTCGTGGCCCTGACCAACTTCGTCGTCGACGTCATCGCGGCGCTCGTCGACCCGAGGATCCGGTACTGAACATGACGACCACCACCACCACCGCCATCTCGCCGGCCCCGGGCCGGCTGCCGCTCTGGAAGCGACTGCCCGTCGTCCACCAGCTCCGCACGAGCGTCGGCCTGCAGCGCGGCATGCTCGTCGCCGGGCTCGTGCTCACCGCCGTGTTCGTCTTCACGGCGATCTTCGCCCCACTCCTCGCGCCCTACGGCTACGCGCAGCTGCGCAGCGGGGACGTCCTGTTCGGGGCGCAGCAGCCGCCCTCCGCCGAGCACCTGTGGGGCACCACGGTCGGCGGGTACGACGTGCTGTCCCGCGTGATCTGGGGCGCGCGCACGGCCCTGTACGTCATGGTCGTGGCCGTCGTGCTCTCGAGCGTCGTCGGCATCGTTCTCGGCCTGGTGTCGGCGTACTTCGGCGGCTGGCTCGACCGGACGCTCGTCGTGGTCGCGGACGCGATCTACGCGTTCCCGTCCCTGCTCCTCGCGATCGTCGTCGCCATCGCCATCAGCGGCGGCCAGTCCGGGATGTGGCCCGGGATCTTCGCGGCGGCGATCTCGATCACCGTCGTGTTCATCCCGCAGTACTTCCGGGTGGTCCGGGCGGAGGTGGTCCGGATCAAGTCGGAGGCCTTCGTCGAGTCGGCGCGCGTCATCGGCGCCAGCCACCGGCGGATCATGACGCGCCACGTGCTGCGGAACTCGACGCGCACCCTGCCGCTGATCATGACGCTCAACTGCTCGGAGGCCGTCCTCACGCTCGCGGGCCTCGGCTTCCTGGGCTTCGGCATCGAGCCGTCGTCCGCCGCCGAGTGGGGCTACGACCTGTTCAAGGCCCTGTCCGACGTGACGAGCGGCATCTGGTGGACGTCGATCTACCCCGGCACGGCGATCGTCCTGACGGTGCTCGGCGTGACCCTCGTCGGCGAGTCGCTCAACGACCTCGCCGACCCGCGGCTCCGCACCCGCCGGGCCGCCGCCCAGCTCGCGGGCGAGGTCGGCACCGCGTCCGTCGTCCCCGGTGGCGTCCTCACCGCCGGTCCCGAGGGCTTCGAGGGCCTCGGGGCTTTCGAGGGCCCGACCGACACCCCCCTCGCCGGCCCCACGGCCGAGGACGGAGCACGGTGATGACCACCGACACGAGCACCACCCCCGTCGTGGACATCCGCGACCTCAAGATCACGTTCGCCACCGACCGGGGCTCCGTCGCCGCGGTCGCCGGCGTCAGCCTGAGCGTGGCGCCCGGCGAGATCCTCGCCATCGTGGGCGAGTCGGGCTCCGGCAAGACGGTCACGGCGCGGTCGATCCTCGGCCTGCTGCCGTCGACCGCGACCACCGAGGGCGCCGTGCTCCTGTCCCGCCGGGACGGGTCGCAGCAGCACGACGTCACGCAGCTGTCCGGCTCGGCGCTGCGGGACGTCCGCGGCCGCGACGCCGCGATGGTGTTCCAGGAGCCGTCGAGCGTCCTCAACCCGGTGTACCCGGTGGGCTGGCAGATCATCGAGGGCCTGCGCGCGCACGCGAGGATGTCGCGGGCCGAGGCCCGGGAGAAGGCGATCGACGTGCTGCGTCGCGTCGGCATCCCGGACCCCGAGCACCGCGTCGACTACTACCCGCACCAGTTCTCGGGCGGGCAGAAGCAGCGCATCGTCATCGCGCAGGCGGTCTCGCTGGACCCGGGCCTGATCATCGCCGACGAGCCGACCACCGCCCTCGACGTCACGGTCCAGGCGGAGATCCTCGAGCTGCTGCGGCGTCTGCCGCAGGAGTTCGGCTCCGCGGTCGTCATCATCACGCACAACATGGGCGTGGTGGCCGACCTGGCCGACCGGGTCGCCGTCATGTACGACGGCGCGATCGTCGAGCAGGCGGACGTCCGGACCCTGTTCGAGTCCCCCCAGCACCCGTACACGCGGGCGCTGCTCGACGCCGTCCCCCGGGTCGGCGGCACCCGGCTGCGCACGCACCAGCCGCTTGACCAGGACGGCACCAGCGCCGCGTTCGCCACGCCCGCGGTCGACCCGACGGCCACCCCCGTGGTCGAGGCGAAGGACCTGCGCATCGTCTACCCGGGCCGGCTGCGCCAGCCGGGGTTCACGGCCGTCGACGGCGTCGACCTCGTGATCCGTCCCGGCGAGGTGCTCGGCCTGGTGGGTGAGTCGGGCAGCGGCAAGACGACGATCGGGCGGGCCATCGCCGGCCTCACGCCGATCACCGACGGGTCGCTGCAGGTCTTCGGCGTCGAGATGCGTGGCGTCAAGGAGCGACGGTTCCGGCCCGTGCGCAAACGGATCGGGTTCGTGTTCCAGGACCCCGCGACGAGCTTCAACCCGCTGCTCACGATCGCCCAGTGCGTCGCGGAGCCGCTCGTCGTGCACGGTGTCGCGGGCAACGTCCACGACGCCCGGGCCCGGGTCGACGAGCTCATGGAGGCCGTCCAGCTGCCCGCCGCGTACGGCGACCGGTTCCCGCACGAGCTGTCCGGCGGCCAGCGGCAGCGGGCGTCCCTCGCCCGGGCCCTGGCGCTCGACCCGGAGCTGCTCATCGCCGACGAGCCGACGTCCGCCCTGGACGTGTCGGTGCAGGCCCGGGTGCTCGACCTGTTCGCCCGCCTGCAGGCCGAGCTCGGCTTCGCGTGCCTGTTCATCAGCCACGACCTCGCCGTCGTCGACATGCTCGCGGACCGCATCGCGGTGCTGCACCGGGGCGTGCTCGTCGAGGAGGGCACGGGCGACGAGGTGCTCGGCGCACCGAAGCACCCGTACACGCAGCGGCTCCTCGCGTCGCTGCCCGTCCCCGACCCGGTGGAGCAGGCCGTCCGCCGGGAGGCGTGGAACCAGCTGCGCAGCAGCTGACGGACCGACGGCCGCGGGTGCCTCCCTGATCGGGCGCCCGCGGCCGTCTCACGTCCTCCCGCACTACGCCCGAGCCGGCAGCCCTCCGTCCGCTCGTCGCGGTCGGCCGGCGGCCGGTCCCGTCGTCGCGCGCGCCCGCGCCGTCGGCCTCACACTCGACGCATGCCGGCCGCCACCACGACGCCCGACGAGGCACGCTCGCCCCGGGTGTGCGTGCTGGCCCCCACGCCGCTGCTCACCGTCACGATCGAGGCGCCCACCAGCGAGGACTCGCACCCCGAGGTGCACGTGCACGCCGGCGGCCAGGGCCTGTGGGTCGCCCGCATGGCCGTCTCGTTGGGCGCCGACGTGGTGGTCTGCGGCCCGTTCGGCGGCGAGATCGGCACGGTCCTCGCCCACCTCGCGGAGGTGGAACGGCTGCGCGTCCGCCCCACGGCCTACGCGGGCGGCAACGGCGCGTACGTGCACGACCGGCGTGAGGGCGACCGCCGGGAGGTCGCCGAGACGCCCCCGCACCCGCTCGACCGGCACGAGCTCGACGACCTGTACGGCACGGTCCTCGTCGAGGCGATGGACGCCGACGTCACGGTCCTCACGGGTGCGAACCCGCCGAAGATCCTGCCCGCCGCGGTCGTCGGACGGCTGGCCCGCGACCTGCGCGCCGCGGGCCGCACCGTCGTCGCCGACCTCTCGGGGAAGGCGGCCGCCGCGTTCGCGGGTGCCGGCGGCACGGTGCTCAAGATCAGCCACGAGGAGCTCGTCGACGGCGGCTTCGCCGCGGACCACACCACCGGCGAGCTCGTCCGGGCCGCGCGCGCCCTGCTCGTGGGCGGGCCCGACCCGCTGCTCGGCGGCGGGTCCGGTGCGCCGCTGGTCGGCGGGTCCGGCGCGCTGCTCGGCGGCGGGTCCGGCGCGCCGCTGGTCGGCGGGTCCGGCGGGTCCGGGTCCGACGGCTCGCCGGACGACGTCGCCGGCCGGCTCGGCGCCGTCGTCGTCTCCCGTGCGGGCGACGCCGGGCTCGTCGTCACCGTCGACGACGTCCGCGCCGTGCACCCGCCGCCGATCACGGTCGTCGACCACCGGGGCGCCGGGGACTCGATGACCGCGGGGATCGCCGTCGGCATCGGCCGCGGCCTGTCCCTGGAGGAGGCGGTCCGCCTCGGCGCGGCCGCGGGCGCCCTCAACGTGACGCGCCGCGGCCTCGGCACCGGCCGCCGCGAGCAGATCGAGCGGTTCGCGCGCCGCGTCGTCGTGCGCTCCCTCGACGACTGACGGGTGCTCGGGTGGCGCCTCCGCGCCCGCGCCTGTCGGATGGAGCCATGCGCGTGCTCGTGACGAACGACGACGGCATCGACTCCCCCGGCCTCACCGTGCTCGCCCAGGTCGCCCTCGACGCGGGCCACGACGTGGTCGTCGCCGCCCCGGCCCGGGAGTCCTCCGGGGCGAGCGCGTCCCTCCTGGGCGCCGAGAAGGACGGCCGCCTCCTCGTCGACCCCCGGCCGTCGCCCGGGCTGCCCGACGGCGTCCCGTCCTTCGCGGTCCGCGCGGCTCCCGGCCTGATCGCCTTCGTCGCCGCGTACGGCGGCTTCGGTCCGAAGCCCGACCTCGTGCTGTCCGGCGTCAACCGCGGCGCGAACACGGGCCACGCGGTGCTCCACTCCGGCACCGTCGGCGCCGCCCTGTCCGCCGCGACGCACGACATCCCCGGCCTGGCCGTCTCGATCGCCGAGCAGGACCCGCGCCACTGGGAGACCGCCGGCTGGTTCACCCGGCCGGTGCTCGACTGGCTGGTCGCGCACGGTCAGCGCAACCGCGTGCTCAACCTCAACGTCCCCGACCGCCCAGTCGACGCGGTCCGCGGACTGCGCCGGGCGCCGCTCGCGTCGTTCGGTGCCGTCCAGGCCCGCGTCCACGAGGTCGAGCACGGCAACCTGCAGCTCACGTACGCCGACGTCGAGATCACCCGCGAGCCCGACACCGACGCCGGCCTGCTCGCCCGCGGCTGGGCGACGCTCACGCAGCTCCGGGCGCCGTGCTTCGACGCCGACGCGGACCTTCCGGAGCTCCCCGCGCAGGCAGCCGCGCACGGCGGCGACACCGCGTCGGTAGGCTCGGCCTCATGACGTGGCTGGTCACTGGCGGGGCGGGGTACATCGGGTCGCACGTGGTGCGGGCGTTCGGGCAGGTCGGGCTCGGCACGGTCGTGCTCGACGACCTGTCGAGCGGGCACAAGGAGTTCGTCCCGGCGGACGTGCCCCTGGTCGAGGGCTCGATCCTCGACACCGACCTCGTCGCGGACACCCTCGCGACGCACGGCGTCGTCGGGGTCGTCCACCTCGCAGGGTTCAAGTACGCGGGCGTCTCCGTCGACCGGCCGCTGCACACGTACGACCAGAACGTCACGGGCACGGCCCACCTGCTCGAGGCGATGGCCTCGCAGGGCGTCGACGCGATCGTGTTCTCGTCGTCGGCCGCGGTGTACGGCACCCCGGACGTCGACCTCGTCACCGAGGCCACCGCGACCCGCCCCGAGTCGCCGTACGGCGAGTCCAAGCTCATCGGCGAGTGGCTGCTGCGGGACCAGGGCCGCGCGGCCGGCCTGCGGCACACGTCGCTGCGCTACTTCAACGTGGTCGGCTCCGGCACGCCCGAGCTGTACGACACCAGCCCGCACAACCTGTTCCCGCTGGTCCTCGACGCCCTTGCGGAGGGCCGCACGCCCCGCATCAACGGCACCGACTACGCGACGCCCGACGGCACCTGCGTGCGGGACTACATCCACGTGGCCGACCTCGCCGACGCGCACGTCGCCGCGGCCCGGGTGCTGGCCGACGGCGGCACCCTGGAGCCCGTCTACAACCTCGGGTCCGGCGACGGCGTCTCGGTGCGGCAGATCATGACCGCGATGGCCGACGCCACCGGCATCGCGTTCGAGCCCGAGCTCGCCGCCCGCCGTCCGGGCGACCCGGCCCGGATCGTCGCGTCCGGCGAGCTCGCCGCCCGCGACCTGGGCTGGCGCATGACCTACTCGCTCGACGAGATGGTCACCACCGCCTGGCAGGCCCGCGAGTCCCACTGACGCGCGGCGCCCCGCCTCGCCGGCGGGCACGTCGCCCAGGTGCGCCAGCCCCCGGCTCGCCGCCCGCGGTTCGCCGCTCCCGGTTCGCCGCTCCCGGTTCGCCGCTCCCGGCTCGCCGCCCGCGGTTCGCCGCCCCCGGCTCGCCACCCCCGGTTCGTCGGCCCCGTCCGCAGCGCCGGCCTGCCGCTCCAGCCGGTGCCTTCAGCGTGCCGCGACCGGCAGCGCCTGCAGGTCGGCGAGACGTCCCGCGAGGCCCTCCAGCACCGACTCCCGGCCCGCGTAGATCCCCTGGGGCCGCGGCCAGTGCACGACGACGTCGGTGAACCCGAGCGCGGCGCCCCGCTCGATCCCCTCAAGCACGAGGTCGAGCGACGTGAGCGAGAAGATCGGCGCACCGTCGAGGCTGAGGTACCGCCGGAGCGGCTCCGTACGCCCCGCTGCGGCCTCGGCGGCGTCCATGGCGGCGGAGACCTCGGCCAGGCCCGTCCACCACTGCTCCTGCGCGAGCACGGGGTCGGGGTCGACGTCCTCGGTCGCGTAGTTGGGCCCGTAGGTGATCCACCCCTGCCCGTGCCGGGCGGCGAGCGTCATGGTGCGCGGCCCGGCGGCCGCGACGAGGAACGGCGTGCGTGGCCGGGCGAGGGTGCCCGGGATCATCCGCGCGTCGTCGGCCGTGTAGAACTCGCCCTGCCGCGTCGTGACGGGCTGGGTGAGCAGCGTGTCGAGCAGCGCGACGAACTCCTCGAACCGGCGCGTCCGCTCCCCGCGGGACCAGGCCGGACCGGTGACGGACGCGTCGAACCCCTCCCCACCTGCACCGATGCCGAGCAGGAAGCGACCGTCGCTGACGTCGTCGAGACCCATGACGTCCTTGGCGAACGGGACGGGGTGCCGGAAGTTGGGTGACGCGACGAACGTCCCCAACCCGATGCGCGAGGTGACGGCGGCGGCGGCCGCCAGCAGCGGGACCGTCGCGAACCACGGCCCGTCCGCGAGCGTCCGCCACGCGAGGTGGTCGTAGGTCCAGGCGTGGTCGAACCCCCACTCCTCGACCTGCTGCCAGCGCGCACGCGCCTGCGACCAGCGTTCCTCGGGGAGCAGCACGACACCGACGGCGACCATGCGGCCGACCCTAGCCGGACCCGCCCACAGGCCGCGCACCGGCCCGGACGGTCGGTCCCGTCAGGCGTGCGCGTGCGCCTCCCGGCCCGCCTGGGACGGGGGCTCGAGCTGGAACGTGCAGTGGTCCACGTCGAAGTGACCGGCGAGGCAGTGCCGCAGGTCGTCGAGCACACGGCCGGCCTCACCCCGGGCGAGGAGCTCGTCGGGCACCTCCACGTGCGCCGACAGCACCGGCACCCCGGAGGTGATGGTCCAGGCGTGCAGGTCGTGCACCCCGAGCACGCCGGGGACGCCGCAGATGTGCGCCCGCACCACGTCGAGGTCGACGCCGGCCGGGGTGGCCTCCAGCAGCACCACGCCGACCTCGCGCAGCAGCGCGACCGCCCGCGGCACGACCATGAGCCCGATGACGACGGACGCGATCCCGTCGGCCCGCACGTAGCCCGTGGCGAGCACGACGACTGCGGCGGCGACAACCGCGACGGACCCGAGCAGGTCCCCCAGCACCTCGAGGTAGGCGCCGCGGACGTTGAGCGACTCGGCCTGGCCCCGGTGCAGCAGCGCCAGCCCGACGGCGTTGGCGGCGAGCCCGACGACCGCGACGGCCAGCATCAGCCCGCCCTCGACCTCGACGGGCTGCACGATCCGCCGCACCCCGCCGACCAGCACCCCGATCCCGACGACCGCGATGACCAGCCCGTTCACCAGCGCGGCGAGCATCTCGGCCCGCTGCCACCCGAACGTCCGGACCGCGGTCGCGGGCCGGGCGGCCAGGGCCGTCGCACCGAGCGCGAGGCCCACGCCGACGGCGTCGGTCAGCATGTGCCCCGCGTCGGCCACCAGCGCGAACGAGCCCGACACGAGCCCGCCGACGACCTCGACGACCAGCACGACGACGGTGAGCACCAGCACCGCGAGGAGCCGCCGCCGGTACGCGTACGCCGCAGTCCCCGTCGGGGCACCGTGCCCGTGCCCGCCGCCGTGCCCGCCGCCGTGCGAGTGCCCGGTCACGGGGTCACCCCCACCCGAGCGCGTGCAGCCGCTCGTCGTCGATGCCGAAGTGGTGCGCGATCTCGTGCACGACGGTCACGGCGACCTCCTCGACCACGTCGTCCCGGTCGTCGCAGATCGCGAGCGTGGGGTTGCGGAAGATCGTGATGCGGTCCGGCAGCGACCCGGCGGCCCAGAACTCGCCCCGCTCGGTGAGCGGCGTCCCCTCGTAGAGCCCGAGCAGCTCTTCCTCGCCGGGCGGCACCTCGTCCTCGACGAGGACGACGACGTTGTCCATCATCGCGGCGAGCTCGTCCGGGATCTCGTCGAGCGCGTCGCGCACGGCGTCCTCGAACTCGGCTCTCGTCATCTCGACCACCCGACCATCCTGCCTGCTCACGGCCGAGGTTTCACCGGTCGTCGACGGGCCGTCGGCAGTCACTTTGGAGATCGGGCCCGACACCCCGTATGCTCATCACCGGTCATCCGGCGCCTCGACGTCAGGGGCGGGACTCGCCCCCATCGTCTAGCGGCCTAGGACCCCGCCCTTTCACGGCGGTAGCACGGGTTCGAATCCCGTTGGGGGTACGAGCAGTTCAGCAAGGCAGCAGTACAGCAGTGAAGGTCTCGCAGTGAAGTTCCACCACGAGGCCCCGTAGCGCAGTTGGTTAGCGCGCCGCCCTGTCACGGCGGAGGTCGCGGGTTCAAGTCCCGTCGGGGTCGCTCGAAAATGCCGGTCTTCGGACCGGCGTTCTCGTTCCAAGGCTCTGTAGCTCAGTTGGTAGAGCGTTCGACTTAAAATCGAAAGGTCACCGGATCGACGCCGGTCGGAGCCACCACCAAGAACCCCCGGGAGACCGGGGGTTCTTCGCGTCTCCGGGACCTTCTCGACGCGAGCTCACGACGCGCGCGGGGCCGGCACGCCGCCCGACGCGCCACCGGTCCACGTCCCGAGGTGGCGCCCCCGTCGTTGGTCCCGGGGATGGGCGCTCCTGACGCCTAGGCTGGTCACACCGCAGTTCGACCGTCCGACGGAGGACCTTCCCGTGAGCAGCACGTCCGGGCCCGAGCGCCCGCGCAACCGCTTCTTCGACCGCATCACCGAGCCGATCGCCGAGCGGGCCCGCGAGAAGATCGAGCTCGTCGAGGACCGCGTCCGGGAGTCGATCCAGGCCGAGATCGACGCGGTGGGTGCGAGCGTCAAGGCGCGCGCGATCGAGGTCCGCCCGTCGGCGATCGCCTTCGGTGTGGCGTCCCTGCTCGGCTTCTTCGGCCTCGCGCTGTTCGTCGCCGCGGCCGTCCTCGGGCTCGCGCACGTGGTGGAGCCGTGGCTCTCGGCTCTCCTGGTGGGTGCCGCGCTCGTGCTGGTCGCCGCCGGTTTCGCCGCCTGGGCCCGACGTCACCTGCCCGAGTCGACGCCCATGTCGGTCGTCCGCGCCCGCGAGCCCGTGCACCCGGCGGGCGAGCAGGTCCACCCGTGGGCCGACTGAGCCACCACACTCACCCACGCTCGGATCGCGTCTGCTGCGCGTCACCAGCACACTGAGAGTCCGAGCGACGAGTGAAGGGTCGTGACGATGTCGACGCAGTCCACACCACCCGCCGGCGGCAAGTCCGTCGGCGAGCTGGTCAGCGAGCTCAGCGAGCAGGTGACCCGGCTCGTCAAGGCCGAGATCGACCTGGCCAAGGCCGAGATCCAGGGTCGGGCGCAGCAGCTCGGGATCGGCGCCGGGCTGCTCGTCGCCGCCGGGATCCTGTCGTTCTACCTGCTGGCCGCGGTCATCGCGACGGCCATCCTCGCCCTGTGCACCGTGTGGGCGCCGTGGCTGGCGTCGCTCGTCGTCACGGTCGTGATCCTGCTGGTCATCGTCGTCCTGGCCCTGATCGGCATCCGACGGCTGAAGAAGGGCTCACCACCCACCCCGACCCGCGCGATCGAGAACGTGCAGCAGGACATCGACGCCGTGAAGGCAGGGATCACCTCGTGAGCGCCGACAAGCCCCAGGCCCCCCTCGGCAAGCCACCCGCCGACAAGCCCGCGCCGCCGCCGTTCTCGACGCCGCGCATGGTGGAGCTCGAGGCGGAGGTGGCCGCGACACGGGCGCAGCTGGCGTCCACGGTCGACGAGCTCACGGACATGCTCGACCCGCGGGTGCAGGCCGGCCGTGCGGTCGACAGCGGCAAGCAGCTCCTGCAGGACGCCGTGAGGTCGGACGCCGACCCGAAGGCCCGGACCCGGGCGCGCATGGTGCTGGGCGGCGCCGTCGCCGTCGTGGCCGTGCTGGTGGCCGCCCGGCTCCGCGGGCGCGACTGACCGCTCACCGGCCCCGGCGACTCTGCGGGGGTCGTGAGCGTGGTCGGGCGATCGGGGTGAGCACGCAAGAACGCCGGTGCCAGGCACCGACGTTCTGCTCGCGACCCGGGAGCCGCGACGGGATGGGGCTCAGTCGTCCGCGGGACGCTGGGGCTGGGGAACGCCGTTGAGCAGATCCCGCACCTCGGACTCGCGGTAACGGCGATGCCCTCCAAGTGTCCTGATCGACGACAGCTTGCCGGCCTTCGCCCAACGGGTGACGGTCTTGGGGTCGACGCGGAAGAGCGTCGCGACCTCGGACGGCGTGAGCAGGGTCTCGGACTCTGCGGGATGCGTAGTCATCAGCTTGCCTCCTGGCGAGCGTGCGGCCGAGAAGGGACCCGAGATTCTGTCGGGACTCTCCGACCACGACTGGAGCGGGTGGAACAGAGGTGGAGCGGGTGATGCTGGTGCGACGTGGGCGGCCCCGTCGCGTTGTCAGGCACCTAGCATGAACGAACGGAACAGAAGCCGCATTCCAGGACAGGGTGTGACAGGTGAACCTTCACATGTCGTCCACCGACCACCCATCTGCCACTGGATCCTGACTGCACTGTCAGCCTAAACCCGACAAATGGTTCCAGTCGCCCCCTGCGACACGATCCCGGTGCCGACTCGCCGACGACGCGCACGTGACGAGCGTCGCGAGCAAGCAAGTGGTCGGAATGCCGAAGGACCATGTACCGTTGCACCGCGAAGAGACGAATCAGCACCCCGGGGCCGCACGTGTCAGCACGGAGCCGCCCCGCATCCACGTAAGAGGGGGTCGATGCCATGGGGCGCGGCCGTCAGAAGGCTAAGCAGACGAAGGTGGCCCGGGAGCTGAAGTACTTCAGCCCGGAGACCAACTACCGAGCCCTGGAGCAGGAGCTCACGTCGCACGGCCACAACGATGTCGTAGCTGACAACCGCCCTCGTGCGGCTGTCGACACCGACACTGACGACGACAGCGACGACTACCGGCGCTGGTCTGACGACGATCGCTGACGTCGCCGGCACGGGCTCGTGCCGGCCGTCGCGAGCGGCGACTCCCCGTTGACCCGCCGCAGGTCGTCCGTGCGTCGCTAGCGGCCTCGGCACCGTCCTCGGTCTCGGTTCTCGATCGCCGACTCTCGATCGCGCCGACGTGCACGTTCGTCTCGCGGTCGCCCGTGCCGTCGCCCCTCGGGCGCGCCGCCCTGGTGACCCCGGACCCGATGCTGCGTCGGTGCTGCCCGCACTCGGGCCGGTCATTCGTCGGCGTCGCCGTCCCGTTCGTCGTCGACCGGCAACGACGTCCGGCCGACGACGAATACGCGGTCGCGGCCGTCGCGGCCGCCCGCGTCCCCGGGTCCCGCGTCCTGGGTCCCGCGTCCCGGGTCCCGGGTCCCGGGCACACGCTCGGGCCCGACCAGCTCCGTGGTCGGCGGCGCGCTCCTCAGACCCGGTAGGCGCCGGTCAGCTGGACCGCTCCCCCGTGCACGCCCTTGGTCCCGGCGACGAACCCGGGCGAGCCCACGACGTCGGTGGACCGGTCGGCGTGCCGCACGGTGCCGAGCTCCCAGGCGGGCAGGCCGATCTCGGTCGCGTGCGCGAGGACACCGTCGACGGCGTCCGCGGAGACGATCGCGACCATGCCGACGCCGAGGTTGAGCGTTCCCTCGAGGTCGGTCCACGGCACCTGGCCGAGCCGCTGGACCAGCGAGAACACCGGCGGGAGCGTCCAGCCGCCGCGGTCGATGTCGGCCACGAGGCCGACCGGCAGGACTCGTGCGACGTTGGAGGCGAGGCCGCCGCCGGTCACGTGGCTGAACGCGTGGACGCCCGCGACCCCGGCACGCTCGACGAGGGCGAGGACGTCGCTCGCGTACACGCGCGTCGGCTCGAGAAGCTCCTCGCCGAGGGTGCGGCCCAGCTCGTCGACGTGCCGCTCGAGGCCCCAGCCGGCCACCTCGACGACCTTGCGGACCAGCGAGTACCCGTTGGAGTGCAGGCCGCTCGACGCGAGCGCCACGAGCACGTCGCCCGCTCGCACCCGGTCCGGCCCCAGCAGCTCGTCGGCCTCGACGACGCCCGTCGCGGCACCGGCCACGTCGTACTCGTCGGGCCCCAGCAGGCCGGGGTGCTCGGCGGTCTCGCCGCCCACGAGGGCCGTGCCGGCCACCGAGCAGGCCGCGGCGATGCCGCGCACGACGTCGGCGATCCGCTCGGGGACGACCCGGCCGCACGCGATGTAGTCGGTCATGAACAGCGGGGTGGCGCCGACCACGACGATGTCGTCGACGACCATGCCCACCAGGTCGAACCCGATGGTGTGGTGGATGTCGAGGGCCTGGGCGATGGCGACCTTGGTGCCGACGCCGTCGGTCGACGTCGCGAGCAGCGGCCGCCGGAACCGGGTGAGCGCCGTGGCGTCGTACAGGCCGGCGAACCCGCCGACCCCGCCGAGCACCTGCGGGCCGTGCGTCGCCCGCACGGCGTCCTTCATGAGCTCGACGGCCTTGTCGCCGGCCTCGGTGTCGACACCGGCGGCGGCGTAGGTGACCGCGGTCGAGGGTGCGTGGTTCACGGGTGCTCCAGGGCGGACGAGCCGCCGGGTCCGGGGAGGAGGGTCAGCAGACCGTCCTCCGGGGCGCCGAGCGGCAGCTCGCTCTGCTCGAGCAGGTGCTTGCCGAGCCGGTCGGCGGGGGGAAGCTCGATCGGGTACTTGCCCGAGAAGCAGGCGGTGCACAGCTGGGACGCGGGCTGCTCGGTCGCGGCGACCATGCCCTCCTCCGAGATGTACCCGAGCGAGTCGGCGCCGAGCGACGCCGCGATCTCGTCGGGCGACAGGCCGTTCGCGATGAGCTCGGCACGTGACGCGAAGTCGATGCCGTAGAAGCAGGGCCACTTCACGGGCGGCGAGCTGATCCGCACGTGCACCTCGGCGGCACCCGCCTCGCGCAGCATCCGGACGAGCGCGCGCTGCGTGTTGCCGCGCACGATCGAGTCGTCGACCACGACGAGCCGCTTGCCGCGGATGACCTCGCGCAGCGGGTTGAGCTTGAGCCGGATGCCGAGCTGGCGCAGGGTCTGCGACGGCTGGATGAACGTGCGGCCGACGTACGCGTTCTTGGTCAGGCCCTGGCCGAACGGGATGCCCGACGCGGCGGCGTACCCGACGGCGGCCGGCGTCCCCGACTCCGGGACCGGGATGACGAGGTCGGCCTCGACCGGGTGCTCGACGGCGAGACGGCGGCCCATCGCGACGCGCGCCGCGTGCACGGACTTGCCGGCGATCGTCGTGTCCGGCCGGGCCAGGTACACGTACTCGAACACGCAGCCGGCGCGGGGCTGGCCCGTCGCGAACCTCGTGGAGCGGAGCCCGTCGGCGTCGATCGCGATGAACTCGCCCGGCTCGATCTCCCGGACGAACGACGCGCCGACGATGTCCAGCGCGGGCGTCTCGCTCGCCACGACCCAGCCGCGCTCGAGCCGGCCGAGCACGAGCGGACGCACCCCCTGCGGGTCGCGCGCGGCGTACAGCGTGCCCTCGTCCATGAATACCAGGCTGAACGCGCCGCGCAGCCGCGGGAGCACCTCGAGCGCCGTGGCCTCGAGCGTGTGGTCCGGGTCGCCCGCGAGCAGCGCGGTGATGAGCGCTGTGTCCGTCGTGTTGCCGCGCGCGAGCTCGCCGCGCCGCTGGTTGCCGTACCGCTCGGCGACGAGGTCGACGAGCTCGGCGGCGTTGGTCAGGTTGCCGTTGTGGCCGAGGGCGACGGTGCCGGCGGCCGTGGGGCCGAGCGTCGGCTGCGCGTTCTCCCAGGTGGACCCACCGGTGGTGGAGTACCGGGCGTGGCCGATGGCGATGTGGCCCTGCAGGGCGTTCAGCGCGGTCTCGTCGAAGACCTGCGACACGAGGCCCATGTCCTTGTAGACGAGCAGCTGCTGGCCGTTCGACGTCGCGATGCCGGCGGACTCCTGCCCGCGGTGCTGCAACGCGTAGAGGCCGAAGTAGGCGAGCTTGGCCACCTCTTCGCCAGGGGCCCAGACGCCGAAGACGCCACAGGCGTCCTGCGGGCCCTTTTCGTTCGGAAGGAGATCGTGGTTCAGACGTCCGTCTGCGCGGGGTGCCACGTCCCTATGGTCGCACACGGCCCGGGTGCCCTCCGAGCCCGGCCCGCCGTCCGGACACCGGGCGCGGCCTCGTCCGGGCACACCCGACGGGCGTTGCTCGGGGCTCGTCAGTCGGCGCGACGGGCGCGACGCACGCTGCGGCGGTCCGCGAGGACGGCCGCGAGCCCACCGAGGAACCCGCCGAGGACGGCGCCCGCGACGGCCATGACCGTGCGGACGGCGTTCTCGCCGTCGAGGAACGGCAGGAAGCCCGAGCCGTCCGCGACGCGCGGCACGTCGGGCTGGATCAGCTGCGTGAGCACCAGGGCGACGACGATCCCGACGAGCGAGCCCGCGGCGATGAAGGCGCCGAACTTCGGGGCGTGCCGGACGGTGGCCGGCTGCGCCTCCCGGGCGAGCTCGGCCTCCGTCGGCACCGGGGCCACGACGGGCTCGGGCGCGGGGGCCGGGCCACGCTCGGCGGGGGTGGTGGGCTCGGTCGACGACACCCCGCGATCCTAGGTCAGCGGCCCGCACGCCTTCGTCGGCCGCGACCTCAGGGCCGGGGGCGGGCGGCCTGCAGCGGCAGCCAGGACCGCAGGTCGGCGCGCTCGCCGGAGGCGTGCACCCGGCCGGTCGCCACGGCGTCGTCCCAGGTCAGCTCACCGGTCGCGAGGCGGAGCCAGGTCTGCGGGTCGGTCTCGACGACGTTGGGCGGGGTGCCGCGGGTGTGACGAGGACCCTCGACCGCCTGGACGGCGCCGTCCGGCGGGACGCGCACCTCGACGGCGTTGCCGGGGGCGACCTCCGCGAGCTCCTCGAGCGTGAAGCGGACCGCCGTGCGACGGGCGGGGACGGGGACGTCGTCGGGCGCGGTGCGCCAGGTGGCCAGCGCGGCACGCCCGTCGGCGGGCTCGGTACGGCGGCGTGGAGGCATGTCCCCATCCTCGCCGACGGTCCAGACATGGAAACCGCAGGCCCGCGGACGGCTGAGGCACGTCCGCGGGCCCGCGGCAGTCAGGGCCCTGCTGGGTGGAGCAGAGGGGTCGTCACCACTTGGCGTTGCGTGCGAGCTCCAGGGCGATGTCGTTGAACCAGGCGCCGGCCGTCGGGCCGCCGTTGCAGGTGCCGTCCGACTCGCCGGGCAGCTTGACCCACAGGAGGGCGTCGAGCCCGGTGCCGTCGTTCACGACCACGGAACGCTCGCCGAGGGCCCGGCCACGCGGGTTGCACCACTCGCCGTTCGAGCCGTTGCCGTTGCGCGACGTGTCGATGACGAACTTCTTGCCACCGAGCCGCTGGCTGATCTGCTGGCCGTAGGACTTCGTGGCCTCGGTCGTCTGGTAGTTCGACGTGTTGAGCGCGAAGCCGACGGCGTACTGGAAGCCGACCTGGTTCAGGCGGCTGACGGCGGTGTCGACCGAGAGCCACGACGAGTGCCCGGCGTCGATGTAGACGCGGCCACCGGCGAGGGTCAGGGCCTTCGCGGCGTACTGGAGGAAGCCGACCCGGTCGCCCTGGCCGTTGCAGTCGCCGAGCTGGGCGAGCGCGTCGGGCTCGAGGATGACGTACGGGTTGCCCTTGATGCCGGTCGCGATGGTGTCGATCCACCTCGCGTACTCGCTCGTCGAGACGCCGCCGCCCGAGTAGGAGCCGCAGTCACGGCCCGGGATCGCGTAGACCGTGATGATGCCGGTCTTGCCGGCGGCCTGTGCGCGGCTGGTGTAGTCGGCGACCTCGGCCTGCGCGTGCGACGCGTCGGCCCAGTTGCCGACCCAGTACGAGGCCGGGTTGAGGGCGATCTTGGCGAGCAGGTCCTTGTTGGTGCCCGTCGCGGACTGCCAGGCCGCGTAGGCCTGCGTCTTCGTGTCGACGTAGAAGCTCGTCGCCGGGGTGGGGGTCGGCGTGGGCGTCGGGGTCGGCGTCGGCGTGGGGGTCGGCGTCGGGGTGGGCGTGGGCGTGGGTGTCGGGGTCACGGTCGGCGTCACCGTCGGGGTGGGGGTCGGGGTGGGGGTGGTGGTGGGGACCACGCCGGAGCAGACGGTCCCGTTGAGGCTGAACGACGTCGGGACGGGGTTGGACCCGCTCCACGTGCCGTTGAACCCGAACTCGGTCGACTGGTTCTTGGCGAGCGACCCGTTCCACGCGGCGTTCGACACGGTGACCTTCGAGCCGCTGGACGCGACGGAGCCGCTCCAGAGCTGGGTGATCGTCTGGCCGGCGCCGAAGGTCCACTCGACCTTCCAGGACGTGATCGGGTCGCCGAGGTTCGTGACCTTCACCGAGGCGCCGAAGCCGGGGCTCCACTGGTTGGTCACGGCGTAGTCGACCTTGCAGCCGGCGGCTGCCTGGGCCGCGCCGGAGGCGGCGGTGAGGCCTGCCACGGCGACGGCGGCCGACGACAGGAGCGCGACGACGATTCTTCGGGTGGACATGCGGGCTCTCCTCGGTGGTCGGCGCGTGCTGGTGCCGGTGGTGGCGCCGGTGGTGGTGCGCCGGGAACGGTCGGTGCCGGGGCTCAGGACTGCGACCAGGCTCCGACGGCACCGCACAGGTCGTCCGTGACCGGTGGGGGACGTCGGGCGGCCAGAGGCGCGACCCGGTGTTCGTCGAGGAAACCCGACGGGTGGGCGTGGGGGCGAGCGATCCGACCGAACCAAAACGTTTAATAGCCCGACCGGCATCGTCGATGCGCTTCCGCGACGGGCGCCGAGGCCTCCCGCCGCCCCCCGGACGGGCGATCGACGAGCGCGCGAGCCGTGCCACACTCTGGCCCCGTGGGAACACATCGGACGGTCCGGACACTCGTGATGTCCGCTGCCGCGGCCTCGCTCGTGCTGACCGTCGCCGGGTGCGCGGGTGAGGGCAGCGGCAGCGAGGACGAGGCGATCACCGCGGCGCGCGAGCGGGTCGACCGCGGCATCGAGGCGGTCGTCTCGGCCGACGGCGGGACGACGGGCTACGCCACCGAGCAGGTGCAGGGGACGAGCCGGTCGGGGACGTGCGCCGAGGTGAGCACGGAGCCCACGTCCGTCGCCGCGCACCGGTTCCAGGTCACGTCCGGCACGTTCACGAAGGACGAGTACTGCGCCGTCGGCCGCCACTTCACCGTCGACGGCGACGTCGTGTACGTCGACACCGACACGACCCAGGACGGGGCCGCCTGCTTCGCGGCCACCTGGGCCCACGTGGACCCCGCGGTGCTCGACGAGTTCATGGGCGGCATGCAGGACGACGTCGACCCCGAGCCGGCCCGCAAGCTCATCGACGCGGCGACCGAGGTCGTCGACGAGTCGGCGTCGCAGGTGACGCTCGACCTCTCGGTCGAGGCGCTGCTCGAGGCCGGCGCCGAGGCAGGGGACACGAACACCCTGGACGGCGCGACCGGCAGCGGGACGTTCACGTTCACCGACGACGGGGCCTTGACGGAGGTCGCGTACACGATCACGAAGGACGACGTCAGCGCGACGACGCGGCAGTACTTCCGCGCGACCGGCGAGCCCCAGCAGATCGACGTCCCGACCGGGCACTGCCTCGGTGCCGAGGCCCCCGCGCTGACGACCGTCGACGACCTGCAGACCTTCGTCGGGTGGGACGCCCCGGACGCATGAGGCACGACGGCGCCCCGAGCGCCGTCAGTCCCGGGGACGTCCCGGGCCGCGGAGCCCGCGGTGCATGTCCTTCGTGACCTTCTTCCAGCGGTCCCGCTCCAGCGCAGCCAGACGGACGTCCGCGCGCCGCGCCTGGTAGGCCGCCTCCCGCTCGAGCCGCCGCCAGCTGTCGAGGCGTCGCGGGGCGAGCTCGCCCGTCGCGAGCGCCTCCTGGACCGCGCAGCCCGGCTCGCCGGTGTGCCGGCAGTCGCCGAACCGGCAGCGCGCCGCCAGGTCCGCGACGTCCGAGAACGTCGTGTCGAGCGCGTCCGCGTCCGCCACCAGCCCGACCCCGCGGATGCCGGGCGTGTCGATGAGCACCGCTCCCCCGGCCAGCGGGACGAGCTCGCGGTGCGTCGTCGTGTGCCGGCCGCGCCCGTCCGCCCGTCGCCCGCCCGTCTCCATCACGTCGCGGCCCGCGAGCGCGTTCACCAGCGTCGACTTCCCCGCACCGGACGGCCCGACCACGACGAGCGTGACGCCGGGCGCGAGCAGCGCGCGGACGCCGTCGAGACCCAGCCCGGTCGGGACGGCGACGGTGTGCACGTCGACCGCGAGCGCCACCGCCGCCACCTCGGCGGCCATCCCCTCGGGGTCCGGGACCAGGTCGGCCTTCGTCAGCACGACCACCGGCTGGGCGCCCGACCGCCACGCGAGCGTGAGGAGCCGCTCCACGCGGCCGAGGTCGGGGTCGGGGTCGAGGTGCTCGACGACGAGGACCACGTCGACGTTCGCGGCGAGCGCCTGCGTCTGCGAGGTGCGGCCCGCCGTGTCGCGGACGAGGGCGGTCCGGCGGTCGAGGAGGGCCCGGGCATGTGGGCCGTCGGGGGTCTCGTCGAGCAGCAGCCAGTCGCCGACCGTGGGCGCCGTGCGGTCGTCGTCCGGCCCGGGGACCAGGCCGTCGCGGTCGAGCGCGACGCGGCGCGGGTGCTCGCCCGGGACGTCGCTGACGTCGGGGGTCGCCGCGTCGTCGTGCGGCGCCAGCGCGTGCGCGGGCAGCACGAGGACCGCGCCCTTGTCGGCGCGGACCACGCGGACGGCGTCCGGGACGCCGGGAACATCGAGCACGTCCCCGACGGTAGGCCGACGTCCCGGACACCTCACGCGATTAACGCACCGACCCGGTCGTCCACCCGGGCGCGGTCCAGGCGGACGAGCAGGTCGGCGAGTGCGGCGGCGATCTGCTGGCCGGTGGCGTACTCGACGAAGAGCCACTGGCCCGCCGGGTTGACCTCGAGGAACACGTGGTCGCCGTCGGGTGCCACCCGGAAGTCGGCCGCGCCGTACCGCAGGCCCAGGCGGTGCACGAGGGCGAGGAGCCGCTCCTGCACGGGCTCGGGCAGGTGGTACTCGGAGATGGGGGCGTGCGCGGAGTCGATGCGGAAGTCGAACTCGTAGGCGGACTGGTCGGCGCGGATCTCGGCGGCGAACACCTGGTCGCCGACGACCGTGGCCCGGATGTCCCGGCCGCCCGGCACGAGCTCCTGGAAGATCACCGGCGCGAACCGGACCTGGTCCATGAGGCCGAGGTCGACCTCCCGCACCGGGCGGGTCTCGCGCCACGTGGACGGCGTCGCGGAGAACGACTTGAAGATGACGCCGCCCGGCTCGGCCGCGACGAACGACCGGGCCTCGTCGGGGTCGTTCGTCATGAGCGTGCGCGGCACCCGCAGGCCCGCCCGGGAGGCGAGCTGGAGCTGCCACATCTTGCGGGACGCCGCCTCGTCGCGGTCCGGGTCGTTGACCCACTCCGCGTCGACGCACGACCAGATCCCGGCGACCATCGCCGCGCACTCGCCGATCGCGAACTGGCGGTCCTGCGGGCGGGTCAGGTCGCCGTGCAGCACGAACGGCTGCGGTCGCCGCCACCACATGGCGTGCAGCTCGGCGAGGTCGAACCCCTCCCACGTGCCGGTCCAGGTGCCGTCCGGGCGCTGCCGGGTGGTCAGCGTGCTCGTGGTGGGCACGCGTGACGTGTCGACGAGGTGGTGCCCGGCACCTGCGGCGTCCAGGTGCCGGACCACCTCCTTCGTGTGCAGGTCGTCCGGGTGGGAGACGATGCCGATCACGTGGGCCTCAGACCTCGCCCGACGCGAGCAGCTGGTACAGCGCCTGCAGCGACGCCAGGACCTGCGTCTGCGTGGCGATGAGCGCCTCGAGCTCCGCGAGCACCGGGCTCTGGACCTGGATGCCCTCGTCGACCGGCGTGTACGGACCGGCCTGGACGAACGGCCGCTGGCCGCCGCCGAGGAGCCCGCTGAGGCCGGGGAACACCGGGTTGACGACCACCGTGCCCGGGTCGAACCCCGGGTCGTCACCGCCGACGAACGTGCCCGGCTGGTCGGCCAGGCCCGTGTCGACCGCGAACGGCGTGCCCGGCTGGTCGGCGACGAACGACGTGCCCGGCTGGTCGGCGTTGATGGTGGTGGCGACGTCCGCCTGGATCGGGGTGCCGATGTTGTCGAGCGCGAAGTTCGTGACGGTGTCCGCGACGGTGTGCGTGTCCGTCTGGAACAGGGTCGCGATCTGGTCCTGGACCGTGTTGCTGTCCGCGGCCTTGAGGGTGTGGTCGAGCGCAGCGGGCGTGCCGACGTCGCCCAGGGTGTGCGAGTCCGCCGCCTTGATCGTCGTGTGGATGTCCTGGGCCAGGGGCGTCGCGTAGTCCTGCAGGACGCCGGTGTCCGTCGCGTTGGCCGTGTCGCTCCCGAGCAGCGTCCCGCCGATGTCGACCGAGAGCGGGGTGCCGGTGAAGTCGAGACCCAGGCCGGTGCTGGAGCTCGGCGTCGTGGCCTGCAGCGTCGGGGACGCCGCGAAGATCGCCGCGATGGCGGTCCCGGTGTTCTGGCCGGTGCCCGCCGGGTTGCAGCCGCCGTTGGTGTGCACGCCGACGACCCGGCCGGTCGAGGCCTGCAGGATGCCCGAGCCCGAGTTGCCGCCCAGGGTGTCGATGTCGTTGTAGCCGATCGTCGAGCCCACGATGCTCGTCGCCGGACCCGCCTCGATGCGCTTGGGCTGACCGGCCGGGTGCCCGATGATCGCGAGCATGTCCCCCACCGCCGCGTTGGTGGTGGCGAACTCCGTCCAGCCGTAGGTGTTGCCGGGGCTGCCGCCGATGCGGCACAGCGCCATGTCCAGGCCGCCGAGCCGGTACTCGAGCAGCTGGGTGATCGGGAAGCTGACCTCCGTCTGCAGCACGCCGCCGGAGTCGACCTGGTAGTTGAAGTTGAGGTGCATCTGCTGCGCGGCCTGCTGCGGCGTGATGGCGTTCGACGTGCCGTTCTGGCGCGGGATCGTCCAGCCGTTCGGGTCCTGGTCGAACAGGTGGCCGCAGGTGAGGAACAGGTCGGGGCCGATCATGGTCCCGGAGCCCCAGCGGACGCCCGAGACGTCGCCCGGGTTCGTGAACACCGCGGCCAGGTTGCTGTTCCACTGCACCTGCACGGCGGGTCGCTCGTGGGCGTTGACGAACGCCGTCGTCACGCCGAGGGTGCCGTCGTACTGCTCGACGGGCTGCGAGTCGTCGGTGGCCCCGCAGATGGTCTCGAGGATCAGGCTGTAGTCGGGGCCCGCCCCTGCCATCCGGTCCTCCGGGAGGACCAGCCTGTCGAGCCGGGGTGGGTACAGGCCGTTGTCGAGACTCGCGTTCGCTGGCTTCTTCGCTGAAGGCATCGCTGCTCCCTGACGGTCGACGACAGTCCCCCTGTCGCGCCGTCGATAAGGAGCCTGGTCCGATTTGTGCAGATACGCCACCTTGTGACCGGATCTGCGGACGGGATGACCGCGCACGGGCGGACAGCACCCGGGGCCGGCCCGCACGCAGACGGACCGGCCCCGGGGCCGTGCTCCTCAGCCGCTCGTCAGAGGCTCAGCCGAACCAGCGCGGCAGGGTGCCCTCCCACGCGCGGCGCGCCTCGGTCAGCGGCAGCGTGAACAGCCCCTGCACCTCGACCGCCGGACCGTGCTCGTGGTCGGCCTCGTCGGTCGGCGAACCGGCACCCGGGGTGCAGGACTCGGCCGTCTCGCCCAGGCGGAGCACCGGCACGCCGCGGGCGGTGCACAGGTCGGCGAACCGGACCTCCTCCGAGCGCGGCACGGCCACCAAGGCGCGCGCCGTCGACTCGGAGAACAGCGCCTCGAACGGGGTCACACCGTCGCGCTCGCACAGCGCGTCGAGCGACACCTGCGCACCGACGCCGTACCGCAGGCTCGACTCGACGAGCGCCTGCGCCAGGCCGCCCTCCGACAGGTCGTGCGCGGCGTCGACGAGGCCGTCGCGGCTCGCCCGCTGCAGGACGGTCGCCAGACGACGCTCGGCCGGCAGGTCGACGATCGGCGGGACGCCACCCAGGTGGCCGTGCGCCACGTCGGCCCACGCCGAGCCGTCGAGCTCCGCGCGCGTGGTGCCGAGCAGGTAGACGGCCTGGCCCGGGGCCGACCAGCCCGAGCGGGTCGCGGACGCGACGTCGTCGAGCACGCCGAGCACGCCGACCACCGGGGTCGGGTGGATCGCCGAGTCGATCTTGCCGGGCTCTCCCGTGCCGTTGTAGAGCGAGACGTTGCCGCCCGTGACCGGGACCTCGAGCTCCTGGCAGGCGTCCGCGAGGCCGCGGATGGCCTCGACGAGCTGCCACATGGAGTCGGGGTGCTCCGGGCTGCCGAAGTTGAGGCAGTCGGTGACGGCGAGCGGGCGGGCGCCCGTCGTCGCGACGTTGCGGTACGCCTCCGCGAGGGCCAGCTGCGCGCCCGTGTACGGGTCGAGCTTGCCGTAGCGGCCGTTCGCGTCCGTCGCGAGCGCGACGCCGAGGCCGGACTCCTCGTCGACGCGGACCACGCCGCCGTCGTCGGGCTGCGCGAGCGCGGTGTTGCCCTGCACGAAGCGGTCGTACTGGTTGGTCACCCACGACTTGTCGGCGAGGTTGGGGCTGGCCAGCAGGTCCAGGACCGTCGCGCGGATCTCCGCGGGCGTGCCGGGACGGGCCAGGCCGGCGGAGATGTCCGCGTTGAGGCCGTCCTGCCACTCCGGGCGGGCGTACGGGCGGTCGTAGACCGGGCCCTCGTGCGCGACCGTCTTCGGGTCGACGTCGACGATACGGCTGCCGTGGTGGTCGATCGTCAGGCGTCCCGTGCCGGTGACCTCGCCGATCACGGCCGTCTCGACGTCCCACTTGCCCGTGATGGCGAGGAACTCGTCGAGCTTGTCCGGCGCGACGACGGCCATCATCCGCTCCTGCGACTCCGACATGAGGATCTCGCCGGCGGTCAGCGTGGGGTCGCGCAGCAGCACGTTCTCGAGGTCCACGTGCATGCCGCCGTCACCGTTCGACGCGAGCTCGCTCGTCGCGCAGCTGATGCCCGCGGCGCCGAGGTCCTGGATGCCCTCGACGACCTGCGCGGCGTACAGCTCGAGGCAGCACTCGATGAGCACCTTCTCCATGAACGGGTCGCCGACCTGCACGGACGGGCGCTTCGACGGCTTCGTGTCGTCGAACGTCTCGGACGCCAGGATGCTGGCGCCGCCGATGCCGTCGCCGCCCGTGCGGGCCCCGAACAGCACGATCTTGTTGCCCGTGCCGGACGCGTTGGCCAGGTGGATGTCCTCGTGCCGCAGGACGCCGAGGCACAGCGCGTTGACGAGCGGGTTGCCCTGGTAGGACGCGTCGAAGACGAGCTCGCCGCCGATGTTCGGCAGGCCGAGGGAGTTGCCGTAGCCGCCGACGCCCGCCACGACGCCGTGCACGACGCGCGCCGTGTCGGGGTGGTCGACCGCACCGAAGCGGAGCTGGTCCATGACCGCGACCGGGCGGGCACCCATCGAGATGATGTCGCGCACGATGCCGCCGACACCGGTCGCCGCCCCCTGGTACGGCTCGACGTAGGACGGGTGGTTGTGCGACTCGACCTTGAACGTCACCGCCCAGCCGTCGCCGATGTCGACGACGCCCGCGTTCTCGCCGATGCCGACGAGCAGGTGCTCCTTCATGGCGTCGGTGGTCTTGTCGCCGAACTGGCGCAGGTGGTTCTTGCTCGACTTGTACGAGCAGTGCTCCGACCACATCACCGAGTACATGGCGAGCTCGGCGGCCGTGGGACGGCGGCCGAGGATGTCGCGGATGCGCTGGTACTCGTCGGGCTTGAGCCCCAGCTCCGCGAAGGGCTGCTCCTGGTCGGGCGTCGCCGCGGCGTGCTCGACGGTGTCGGTCTGGGGGGCGGTGCGCGCAGCTGCGGTGGTCATCGATTCCCTCGGTGGGGGCAGGGGCCGGGGGCCGACAGGCCTCTCCTGGTCCGCGCCCGGGTCGGCAGACGAGGACAAGGGTACCGGCGCTGCGGGCGGGGTCCGCCTGGCGTCCGGCTGTGCGTCACACCGCCCGTCACCCCGGTGTCACGAATTCGTGACGACCTGGTGACGAAGCGGGCGAACCCCCTGGCGACGTCACCGGCCGCTGCTACGTTCGCCCGCATGCCCGACGACCCCACCGACCTCCCGGACCCGTCGACGCAGGACGGCGCCGCGCCGCCGCCCGAGCCCGCCCGACCGTTCGGCACCTGGGGAGTCGCCGCGCTCGGCGCCCTCGCCGCCGCCGTCGCGTGGCTCCTGTCCGCCGGGCTCATGTGGGCCTACGCGAACGGCCACCTGCCCGCCCGCCTCGCGATGCGGCTGACCGCCACCTTCCTGCCCATGCCCGTGGGGCTCCGCCCCGGCCCGGTCGCCGGGGGCCTGGCCGTCGTCGCCGCGCTCGTCCTGCTCCTCGCCGCAGGCGTCGTGCGGGCGGCCCGCCGCGGCACCGTGTCCGCGACCGCCGTCCTGCTGGCCGGCTGGCTCGTCGCGTGCGTCGCCGGCGTGGCGGGCGCCGCGACCTGCACCGCAGGCGTCGCGAGCCCGTTCGGTGCCGTCGTCTCGTCGCGGTGGATCGTGTCGCAGGGCGCGACCTGGGGCGTCGTGTGGGGCTGGGCCGTGGGGGTCGCGCTCGTGCTCGCGCTGCGGCGCGGGCGGTCGGCTCCCCCGGACGACGCCCGGAGCTCGGTCCCGGCCCCCGTCGGGTCCGCCGGACGGGTCGGCGTCCGACCGGGCAGCGTCGTGGCCGGCATCGTCGCCGGGGTCGTCGCCGCCGCCGGCTGGGCCGTGTCGGGGTGGGTGCTGGCCTGGGTCACGACCGAGGTCGGCACCTCCACGCAGGCCCGGTGGGAGGCGACCCAGTGGGCGCTGGCCCTGCTGCCGAACAGCGCCGGGCCCGACCTCGCCTGGTTCGGCGCTCCGTACGTGAGGGCGTACCTGCTCGGTGCGGCGCTGCTCGGCGCCGCAGTCGCCGGCGCCGTCGTGCTCGCCGCCCGCGGCACCGCTTCCCGGCGCGGCGGCGGCGTCCTCGTGCTCGTGGCGTGGTGGGCGTCGATCGTCGGCGGCATGGTCGCGACCGGCGTCGCCGCGGCCCAGGGCGGCACCCACCTGCAGGACGCGGGCGGGCTCGACGCGGTGGGCCTGCTGTCCCTCTACATCGGGTCGTCCGTGTGGCAGGCGTCGGGGTGGGGGCTCATGTACGGCTGGATCGTGGGGCTGCTCGCGTGGCTCGTGCTGCGGCTCGTCGACCGTGCCCCGGCGCCCGTCGGGGAGCCGCCCGCGCCGAGCGCCGACGTGCCGGCGGCGGCCTCCGTCTAGGCGGTCGCGGCGCAGGTGGCAGGTACCGTCGGCCGCATGGCAGGACCGACCCGGCGCGCACCCCGGCGGCTCGCCGTCCTCGGGTCCGTGCTGGTCGCTTCCGTCCTCGTGGTCGGCTCCGGCTGCTCCCGGTCGGCGACACCCGCTCCGGACGACACCCCGACCCGTGCCGCTCCGACGTCGACCCCGACACCCTCGGTCGCCGACGACTCCGCCGCCGCCGTCCGGCGCGACGGGGTGCCCGTCACCTCGGGTGCGGTCACGCTCTCCGTCCGCGCGACCCCTCCCGGCTCGGTCGCCGCGACCCCGCAGGACGACGGGTCGGTCCGGGCCGGCTTCCCTGCCGTCCCGCCGCAGGACACCGCCGTCGCGGTGGTCGCGGCGCCCGTGGGGGCGGTGTGGGACGTGCTGGCCGACGGGACCGCCCTCGTCCGCGACCCCGCCGGTGCGCTCCTGGCGGGGGTGTCGCCGACGGGCGGCCGGTTGCAGCGGGTCGACGACGAGGTCGTCCGGCTCGTCACGCCGGTGCCCGGCTCGACCCCGGTGGACCTCTGGGTCGCGACGGTCGCCGTGGAGGGCGCCGACTGGGGCGAGCGGGAGGGCGGGCGGTCGCTCGCCGTGACGCCCAGCGCGTGGGTGCGGGCCGGCGGGCTGGCCGCCGAGGCGGCGGTGAGCGAGCAGCTCGTCGCGCTCGAGCCGGAGGCGGGGACGCCGACGATGCAGGCACAGCTCCAGTGCCACGAGCTCGGCGCCCCGGACAAGGAGACGTGGAACCTCGAGCCGTGGCGGCCCGAGGTCGGTCCGCTCGACATGATCGCGGCGCGCTGCAACCCCTGAGCCCGTGACCGTGACAGGGCGGTCCGCGGGCGCACCTCGTACCGGAACGCCGCCCCGTCGCTGTGGGCATGCGCTATCGTCTCGACATACCGCCCGGTCGGTATGGACGACGACATCGAGGAGGCCGCCGTGCAGATCGTCGGAGCAGTCCTCGACCGCGTGGGCGCACCCGCGCCGTACGCCTCGTCCCACCCCCTCACCGTCGGGCCGCTGGACCTCGACGACCCCGGACCGGGCGAGGTGCTCGTGCGCGTCGAGGCCGCGGGCGTCTGCCACTCCGACCTGTCGGTGGTCGACGGCTCCCGCGCCCGGCCGACGCCGATGCTCCTCGGCCACGAGGCCGCCGGGATCGTCGAGGCGACCGGGGAGGGCGTCGACGACCTCGCCGTCGGCACCCGCGTCGTCCTCACGTTCCTGCCGCGCTGCGGCGCCTGCCCCGAGTGCGAGACCGGCGGGCGGCTGCCCTGCCGGGTCGGCAGCGCCGCCAACGCCGCGGGCACGCTCGTCGGCGGCGCCGGACGGCTGACTCGCGGCGGCGCGCCCGTCCGGCACCACCTCGGCGTCTCCGCCTTCGCGACGCACGCGGTCGTGAGCCGCACGTCGGTGGTCCCCGTCGACGCCGACGTCCCGCCCGACGTCGCGGCGCTGCTCGGCTGCGCGGTGCTCACCGGGGGCGGTGCGGTGGTCAACGCCGGCCGGCCGCGGGACGGGGACACCGTCGCGGTCGTCGGGCTGGGCGGGGTCGGCATGGCCGCCCTGCTCGTCGCGGTCGCGCTCGGTCACCCCGTCGTCGGCATCGACCCGGTCCCCGGGAAGCGGGAGACCGCCCTGCGGCTCGGGGCGGTCGCCGTGCACGACCCGGCGCACGTCGGCGGCGTGCGGGCTCCCGTCGTCGTCGAGGCGGCGGGCTCGTCGCGCGCGTTCCAGACGGCCCTCGCCGTCACGGCGCCCGGCGGGACCACCGTGACCGTCGGCCTGCCCGCCCCCACCGACCTCGCCACGCTCGCACCGCTCACGCTGACCGCCGAGGCCCGCACGATCGTCGGGTCCTACCTGGGCTCCGCCGTGCCGGCGCGAGACATCCCGCGCTACGTGCGACTGTGGCGCGAGGGGCGGCTGCCGCTCGAGGAGCTCGTGTCCTCCCGGATCGCCCTCGACGACCTCGACGTCGCGCTCGACCGCCTCGCGGCCGGACGCGAGCTGCGCCAGCTCATCACCTTCGACGAGAGGACCGACCCGTGACCGACCCCCGCCCAGGATCCCGCCCAGGATCCCGCACGGCGCTGGTGACCGGTGCCGCCCGCGGCATCGGTGCCGCCACCGCACGCAGGCTCGCAGCCGACGGCTTCCGGGTGGCCGTGCTCGACCTGCGCGAGGACGACGCCGCCGCGACGGCCGACGACATCACTGCCGCCGGCGGTGCCGCGCTCGCCGTCGGGGCCGACGTCGGCGACGAGGACGCCGTGGCCGCGGCCGTGGCACGGGTCGTCGGCGAGCTCGGGCCGCCGACGGTGCTGGTCAACAACGCGGGGATCCTGCGGGACAACCTGCTGTTCAAGATGACCGTCGCCGACTGGGACTCGATCATGTCGGTGCACCTGCGCGGGGCGTTCCTCGTCAGCCGGGCGGTCCAGGAGCACATGGTGGCGGCGCGGTGGGGACGGGTCGTCAACCTGTCGAGCACGTCGGCGCTCGGCAACCGCGGACAGGCGAACTACGCCGCCGCCAAGGCCGGGATCCAGGGCTTCACCAAGACGCTCGCGATCGAGCTCGGGCCGTTCGGCGTGACCGTCAACTGCGTCGCCCCCGGGTTCATCGAGACCGACATGACGCGGGCCACGGCCGCACGGCTCGGCGTCGAGCCCGAGGAGTTCTTCGCGACGATCGCGCGAGACGTGCCGGTGCGGCGGGCCGGGACGCCCGACGACATCGCCGCCGCGGTCGCGTTCTTCTGCTCGGACGAGGCGTCGTACGTGTCCGGCCAGGTGCTGTACGTCGCGGGCGGGCCGAAGGCATGAGCGCGATCACCGTCGCCTCGCCCGCCGACCTCGCCGCGGCCGTCGACCGCACCGCGACGGGCGAGTGGTTCACCGTCGACCAGCGGCGCATCGACCTGTTCGCCGACGCGACCGACGACCACCAGTGGATCCACGTCGACCCCGCGCGGGCGGCCGACGGGCCGTTCGGCGGGACCGTCGCGCACGGCTACCTCACGCTCGCGCTCGTGCCCGCCCTGACGGACGGCCTGCTCGACGTCGGCGGGGCCGCGATGGTCGTGAACTACGGGCTCGACTCCGTGCGGTTCCTGCAGCCCGTGCTCGCCGGTGCACGCGTGCGGGCGACGACGACGATCACGTCCGTGTCGACGGTCGCGCTGGGCGTCCGGGTGGGTGCGCGGGTGGCCGTCGAGATCGAGGGTGCCGAACGGCCCGCCCTGGTCGCGGACACGATCGCGCTCTACGTCCCGGCCTGACGCGGCCGGGTCGGCGCGGCGCCGGCACGCGAGCGGTCGCGGCAGCGCGCCGGACGGGTCAGGCGGTGCGCTCGACGACCATCGCCATGCCCTGGCCGCCGCCGACGCACATGGTCTCCAGGCCGAACGTGCCGTCGCGCTCCTGGAGGCCGTGCAGGAGGGTGCTGGTGATCCGGGCGCCCGTCATGCCGAACGGGTGGCCCACCGCGATCGCGCCGCCGTGCACGTTGAGCCGGTCGAGGTCGACGCCGAGCCGCTGCGCGGACGGGAGCACCTGCGCGGCGAACGCCTCGTTGAGCTCGACGAGGTCGACGTCGTCGATCGTCAGGCCCGCCCGGCGCAGCGCCTGCAGGCTCGCGTCGACCGGACCCAGGCCCATGATCTCCGGGGACAGCGCGCTGACACCGGTCGAGACGATCCGCGCGAGGGGCGTGAGGCCGAGCTCGTCGACCACGCGGTCGCTCACCACGACGACCGCCGCGGCACCGTCGTTGAGCGGGCAGCAGTTGCCTGCCGTGACGGTGCCGTCGGGGCGGAACACGGGCTCCAGAGCGGCGAGCGACTCGACGGTCACGCCGGCGCGCGGGCCGTCGTCGCGGGACACGACCGTGCCGTCGGCGAGCGTCACCGGCGTGATGTCCCGCTCCCAGAAGCCGCTCGCGAGCGCGGCCTGGGCGCGCTGCTGGCTGAGGGCGGCGTACTCGTCCTGGTCGCGGCGGGTCGTGCCGGTGAGCGTCGCGACGTTCTCGGCGGTCTGACCCATCGCGACGTAGGCGTCGGGGAGCTCGCCGTCCTCGCGCGGGTCGTGCCACGTCGTGCCGCCCTTCGCCGCGCGGGCCGTGCGGTCCGTCGCGTCTGCGAACCGCGGGTTGAGCAGGTCCTCCCCCGGGATGTAGTCGCTCGACCCGCGAGCCGACCGGCTCACCGCCTCGACGCCGGCCGAGACGAACACGTCGCCCTCGCCCGCCTTGATCGCGTGGAACGCCATCCGGGTGGTCTGCAGGCTCGACGCGCAGTACCGGTTGACCGTGGTGCCCGGCACCTCGTCGAGCCCCGACAGCACCGCGACCACGCGGGCCATGTTCATCCCCTGCTCACCGCCCGGCATGCCGCAGCCGAGCATCAGGTCGTCGATCCTCCCCGGGTCCAGCGTGGGGACCTGGGCCAGCGCCGCGCGGACCATCGCGGCGGCGAGGTCGTCGGGCCGCAGGGTGCGCAGCGACCCCTTGAACGCGCGGCCGATCGGCGAGCGGGCGGTGGCGACGACGTAGGCCTCGGGCACGGTGACCTCCTGCGACGGTGCGGACGGCTGACAGTGCGGTGCGGGCGAGCGGTGCGGGCGAGCGGTGCGGGCGAGCGGTGCGGGCGAGCGGTGCGGGCGAGCGGTGCGGGCGAGCGGGTCGGGCGAGCGGGTCGGGCGGGCGGCTGCCGCGCCGGGCGTCAGACGAAGGCCTGCACGCCCGTGATCGCGCGCCCGACGATGAGGGTGTTCATGTCCCGGGTGCCCTCGAACGAGTAGACGGCCTCGGCGTCGGCGAAGAACTTCGCGACCCCGTGGTCGAGCACGATCCCGTTGCCGCCGAGCAGCTCGCGGCACCAGGCGACGGTCTCCCGCATGCGGCTCGTGGCGAACCCCTTGGCGAGGGCGGCGTGCTCGTCGCCCTGCTTGCCCTGGTCCTGCAGGCGGGACACCTGGAGGCACAGGGCGATGCTCGCGGTGATGTTGCCGAGGCACTGGGCGAGCCGGTCCTGGACGAGCTGGAACGACGCGAGCGGGCGGCCGAACTGCTCGCGGGTGCCGGCGTAGGCGACGGCGGCCTCGTAGGCGCCGACCGAGACGCCGACGGCCTGCCAGGCGACCTCGGCGCGGGTGAGCCGCAGCACGGTGGCGACGTCGCGGAACGAGCGGATGCCGGGCAGCCGGTCGGCCTCGTCGACCACGACGCCGTCGAGCACGATGTCGGCGTTCTGCACGATGCGCAGGGCCTGCTTGCGCTCGATCTTCGTCGTCGTGAAACCGGGCGTGCCGCGGCGCACGAGGAAGCCCTTGACCTGCTGGTCGGCGACGTCGCGGGCGTAGATCACGACGACGTCCGCGAAGGTGGCGTTGCCGATCCACCGCTTCGCGCCGTTGAGGACCCAGGTGTCGCCCTGCCGCTCGGCGGTGGTGCGCAGGCCGCGCGCGGTGTCGGAGCCGGACAGCGGCTCGGTGAGGCCGAACGCACCGATGATCTCGCCGCGGCCCATCGGTGGCAGCCACTGCGCGCGCTGCTCGGGCGAGCCGCCGACGCCGATCGAGCTCATGGACAGGCCGCTCTGCACGCCGACGAACGTCGCGGTGGACGCGTCGACCCGGCCGAGCTCGAGGGCCGCCCAGCCGCGGAACACGGCGCTGTTCTCGAACCGCGCGGTCTCGGGCCACATCGCCCCGAACATCCCGAGGTCGGCGAGCCCGCCGATGATCTGGGTGGGGAACTCGGCGCGGTCCCAGTAGTCGTTCGCGATCGGGCGGACCTCACGCTCCAGGAACTCGCGCAGGCGCATGGCCACGGCGTTCTCCCCCAGGGTGAGCTCCTCCTGGAACGAGTAGAAGTCGCTCGCGAGGGGGGTGTGGGAGGAAGTCAGGGTGTCGGTCATGAGCCCTCGATCGTCGTCGATCCGCGGCACCCCCGAACGGGCGTGCATCATTCTCAAGAATGTTGCACCACCCGGACGGCCCAGGTCTAGAGTGCGGCGCATGCCGGATCAGGTCGTCGCGCACGAACCCCGCACGCTCGCCCGCGTCGGCACCGCCGTCGCCCCGTCGTGGCTGTCCGAACGTCTGGAGGACGGCGCCCACCCCGACGCGCTGCGGGCGTTCCGGATGGCCCGCGAGACGTTCATCGCGGGCGAGCGCATCGACATGGGACGCCTCGCCACCCGGCTCGGCGTGGACCGCACGTCGCTGTTCCGCTGGGTCGGCAACCGCGACGCGCTGCTGTCCGAGGTGCTCTGGTCGCTCGCGGTGCCAACGCTCGAGCAGGCCGACGCCGCGACCGCCGGCAGGACCGGGCCGGACCGGGTGGTCGCGATCCTCACGTCGTTCGCGCACGACCTCATCACCGCCGACTACTTCCGCGGGTTCCTCCGCCGCGAGCCCGCCCGTGCCCTGCGGCTGCTCACCACGAACGACAGCGAGATCCAGCGCCGGTACGTCGCCGTCGTGGAGGCGCTCGTGCGCGCCGAGCTCGGGGAGCGGCCGTTCGGCCGGCCCATCACGCCTGCGGAGCTCGCCTACCTGCTGGTGCGCATCTCCGAGTCGTTCACGTACGCCGACCTCATCACCGGCGACGCCCCGAGCGCCGAGCGCGCCCGCGCGGCCTTCGACCTCGTCCTGCGACCCACCGAGGAGCACCGGTGACGTACGGCCACCACGCCCCGTTCCCCACACGCTGGAACGACAACGACATGTACGGCCACGTCAACAACGCCGTCTACTACGAGGCGATGGACACGACGATCAACGTGTGGCTGCTCGGCGCCGGGCTGGACCCGCTCGGCGGCGAGCGGATCGCGGTGTGCGCGTCGTCGTCGTGCGAGTTCCGGGCGTCCGCGTCGTTCCCGGAGCCGCTGCGGGTCGGGCTGCGGGCCGGGCGGCTGGGGACGACGAGCGTGACGTGGGAGCTCGGCATCCTGCGGGCCGACGAGGCCGAGCCGATCGCCACCGGCCGGTTCGTGCACGTCTTCGTCGACCGGGACAGCCGGCGGCCCGCGCCCGTGCCGGAGCACCTGCGGGCGGCGATCGAGCGCGACCTCGTCGTCTGACCGACCCCGACCCCCGAGGAGCCGCGATGCAGGACGTCTACGTCGTGACCCACCCGCACGCCGAGCACACCGAGCGGGACCTGGTCGGCGGCTGGTTCGACTCACGACTCACGCCACGCGGCCTCGCCGACGCCCACCGCGTCGCCGACGAGCTCGCCCGCCGCCGCACCGGCGCGTCACGTCCGCTGCGGGTGACGTCGTCGGACCTCGCCCGCTGCGCCGAGACCGCGCACGTGGTCGGAGCGACGCTCGGGGTCGACGTCACGCTCGACGCGCGGCTGCGCGAGATCAGCTTCGGCGAGGCCGAGGGGCGGCCGAACGCCTGGCTGGCCGAGCGGCAGGTCCCCGCGCCCGACGACGACCGCCTCGACCACCGAGGGCCGGTCGCCGGCGCGGAGACCCGTCGCGAGGTCGCGACACGTGTGGGCAGCTGCGTGCGCGGGCTCATGGCCGACCGTGAGCACGACCATGTCGTCGTCACCCACGGGTACGCGCAGAGCTTCGTCGTCACCACGTGGCTGGGCGTGCCGGTCGACGCCGCCGGGTTCGCCTCGTTCGCCACGACGCCGGGCGCGATCACGCACCTCCGGCACGACGACCTCTGGCGCAACCGGACGGTCGTCTCGCTCGCCCGGACCGGGCACCTCAGCGCCGGCCCACGAGCCTGACCGGTGGCACGACGGATCAGGTGGGCGCCCCGGCCCTTCACACATACCGACCGCGCGGTATGCTGCTCGCGTCGCAGGCACCGTGGCCCGCGCGGAGCCGCAGGGAGGTGGTGGCGATGACGAGGTCCGCGCCCGATGCCGCCGGCTCGACCGCCGGCTCAGCGGTCGACCCGTCGCCGAGCCCGGTCTCCCGACCCAGCCCGCCCGGCCTCGACGTCGCCAAGCTCGACACCTGGCTGCGCCTCGCCCGTCCGGACCTCGTCGACGAGCCGCTGCGCGCGACCCTCCTCACCGGCGGCCGCAGCAACCTCACGTACCGGGTGGACGGCGCCACGATCCCGCTCGTCCTGCGCCGCCCCCCACTCGGCCACGTGCAGGCCACCGCGCACGACATGGCCCGCGAGCACCGGGTCCTGTCCGCCCTCGCCCCGACCCGCGTCCCGGTGCCGACGACGCTCGACCTGGTCGACGACACCGACGGCTCCGCCGGGACAGGCACGCCGTTCTTCCTCATGGAGCACGTCGACGGCGAGGCCCTGGCCCGCCCGGAGCAGAACGCCGCGTACGCACCGGCGCAGCTGCGGGCCGTCAGCCTCCGGCTCGCCGAGCTGCTCGCGGACCTGCACGCCGTGGACCCGGGCGGCGTCGGGCTCGCCGACCTCGGACGCGCGGACGGCTACCTGGACCGGCAGCTGCGCCGCTGGGGCCAGCAGTACGACGGCTCCCGTTCCCGTGACCTGCCCGCGCTCGACGCCCTCCAGGAGCGGTTGCGCGACAAGGTCCCGACGACCGCCCGCACGAGCCTGGTGCACGGCGACTACCGGCTGGACAACGCCCTCGTCGCCCGCGAGAACGGGAGCGCGCACGTCACGGCGATCCTCGACTGGGAGATGGCCACGCTCGGCGACAGCGCCGTCGACCTCGGGATGCTCGGCCTGTACTGGGACCTGCGCCGGGTCGCCCCGGACAGCACGGGCGCGGTGAGCGCCGTGGACCCTGCCGCCGGGTACCCCGGGTTCGACGAGCTCGTCGACGCCTACGCCGCGCGGCAGGGCTCGGACGTGCCGGCGCTGGACTGGTACCGGGCGTTCGCCGCGTACAAGCTCGCGGTCATCCTCGAGGGCGTGCACTTCCGGTACCGGGCGGGCCGTACGGTCGGCGACGGGTTCGAGGCGATCGGCGACCTCGTCGACCCCCTCGCCCGTGAGGGCCTCGCGCGGCTCGGCCGAGCGGCCTAGGAGGGCGGCGTGGACTTCGGGCTCGACGAGCGCACGCAGGACGTCGTCGCGCGCACGCGCAGGTTCCTCGACGAGCACGTGATCCCTGCCGAGCCGGTGCTCGACGCCCAAGTGGCAGCGACGCCCGACGAGTGGGGCGTCCGGCCCGTCGTCCGCGACCTGCAGCGCACGGCCCGCGAGCAGGGGCTGTGGAACCTGTTCCTCGGCGGACCGCACGGCGCCGGACTCAGCAACCTCCAGTACGCACCCGTCGCCGAGCTGACGGGTCGCAGCCCTCGCCTGGCGCCGGTCGCGACGAACTGCGCCGCCCCCGACACCGGGAACATGGAGCTCCTCGCCCACTACGGCACACCCGAGCAGCAGGAGCGCTGGCTGGTCCCGCTGCTCGCCGCCGAGACCCGGTCGGCGTTCTGCATGACGGAACCGGGCGTCGCGTCGTCGGACGCCACCCAGATCGCGACGCGCATCCGCCAGGACGGCGACGGCTGGGTGGTCAGCGGGCGCAAGTGGTGGTCCACCGGGGCGATGAACCCGGACGCGACCCTCCTGGTCGTCATGGGCAAGACCGACCCCGACGCGCCCCGGCACCGCCGGCAGAGCATGCTGCTCGTCCCGCGCGACACCCCGGGAGTGCGGGTCGTCCGCCCGCTCACGGTGCTCGGGTACGACGACCGCGACCACGGCGGCCACGCGGAGATCGCGTTCGACGACGTCCGCGTCGGCCGGGACGCGCTGCTCGGCGGCGAGGGCGACGGGTTCGCGATCGCGCAGGCCCGGCTCGGCCCCGGCCGCATCCACCACTGCATGCGCGCGCTCGGGACGGCCGAGCGCGCGCTCGACCTCGTCCGCGAGCGGGCGGCGGCCCGGTCCACGTTCGGGACCCCTCTCGCCGAGCGCGGCGTGGTCCGGTCGTGGGTCGCGGAGTCCCGCGTGCAGGTCGAGGCGCTTCGGCTGCTCGTGCTGAAGACCGCCTGGCTGATGGACACCGTGGGCAACCGCGCCGCCGCCACCGAGATCCAGGCGATCAAGGTCGCCGTGCCGCGTGCGGTGCAGCAGGTGCTCGACCACGCGATCCAGCTGTTCGGTGCGGCGGGCCTCTCGCAGGACGAGCCGCTCGCCGCGATGTTCGCCGCCGCGCGAGCACTGCGGCTCGCGGACGGGCCCGACGAGGTCCACCTGTCCTCCCTCGGCCGGGCAGAGCTCCGGTCCATCACCCACCGCGCACCCGAAGGGACCCCGACATGACCGATCCGACCCTCACCGGCGAGGGATTCGGCACGATGTCCGTCGCCGCGATCCTCGCGGAGACCGCCCGCCGCCACCCCGACCGGGTCGCGTTCCACCTCGGCGACACCCGGCTCACCTACGGCCCTCTGTGGGACCGCACCCGGGCCTACGCGGGCGCGCTGCGCGACCGGGGCATCGGCCCCGGCGACCGCGTCGCGATGCTCGTCCCGAACGTGCCCGACTTCGCCCGCGTCTACTACGCGGTGCTCTCGCTCGGCGCGGTCGTGGTGCCCGTGCACCTGCTGTTCAAGGCCGACGAGATCGCGTTCGTGCTGCGGGACAGCGGCGCGAGGCTCCTGGTCGCCGCGGCCCCGATGCTCGGCGAGGCCCTGCCGGCCGCGACGGCGACGGCCGTACCCACGGTGACGGTCCTGGTGCCGGACGGGGTCGCGGTGCCCGCCGCCCGGCTGGAGGACGAGGCCGACCTCGCCGCACCGGTCCGCACCTACGCGTCGGTCAACCCGCTGGCCCCCGCGACGATCCTCTACACGAGCGGCACGACCGGCCGGCCGAAGGGGGCGGTCGCCTCGCACCTGGCGCTGATCGAGCAGGTGCACGTCACGCTCATCGACACGTGCGACGTGCGGCCCGACGACGTGATCTTCGGCGGGCTGCCGTTCTTCCACACGTTCGGCCAGTCGTCGGTGCTCAACACCGCGTTCCGGCGGGGCGCGTCGATCGTGCTGCTGCCGCGGTTCGACCCCGACGAGGCCCTGGCGCTGCTGGTCCGGCACCGGGCGACGATCTTCACCGCGGTCCCGACGATGTTCCTCGGTCTCGTCCAGGCCGCCGAACGCACCCCTGCGAGGCCGCCGCTGAAGTACGCGGTCTCCGGCGGGGCCGCCCTGCCGGTCGCGCTGCTCGAGGCGTTCGCGCGGACGTTCGAGGCCGAGGTCCACGAGGGCTACGGCCTCACCGAGACCGCCCCGACGGTCGCGTTCAACTACGTCGACGAGCCGATCCGGCCGGGCACCGTCGGGCGGCCGCTGTGGGGCGTCGACGTCGAGGTCGCGGACCCGGAGGTCGACGACCGGGTCGTGCTGCTGGGCGCGGGCGAGCTCGGCGAGATCGTCGTGCGCGGCCACAACCTGTTCAAGGGGTACCTCGGCAACCCCGAGGCGACCGCCGCCGCGGTGGTGGACGGCTGGTTCCGCACCGGTGACCTGGGCACGAAGGGCGACGACGACGTCGTGACGATCGTCGACCGCAAGAAGGACATGATCGTCCGCAACGGCTACAACGTGTACCCGAGCGAGGTCGAGGACGCGATGGTGCGGCACCCGGCCGTCGCGCAGGCCGCGGTGTTCGGGCTGCCCGACGAGAAGCACGGCCAGGAGGTGCACGCCGCCGTCGTCCTCATGCCGGGTCGGGTCGCCAGCGCCGAGGAGATCGTCGACTTCACGCGGGAGCGGATCGCGGCCTACAAGTACCCGCGGGTGGTGCACCTCGTGGACAGCCTGCCGCTCGGGGGCAGCGGCAAGGTGGTCAAGCGCCAGCTCGTCGCGCAGTACACGCCGGCGGCCGACCGGGCCTGAGGAGCCCGAGCACTATCGAGGACGTCGCGGGCCTCGGCGGCGAGGGGCGGCGGGTCGCCGCTCGACGTCTGGTTCGTCGATCGTCACCTTCCCGCCCCGGGCGGCCAGGTCCGCGACCGCCGACCCGACGCGCTGCTCGAGGACGTCCCACGCACCCTGAGCGACGCCCGGGTGCCGGGAGCGGTCGATGCCATCCAGGGCGGCCTGGAGGGCCGAGGTGGTGCTCGTCACGACACGCAGCGCACGGCGGCCGGGCAGTCCCCAGCCCTCCCCCTCGGCGACGACGTCGGCGATCGTCAGCTCCTCGATGCGGTGTCGCCCGTTGACGTCCAGCGCCGACCGGCGGTTGTCGCGCGCGTGGTGGAGGTGCATCGCGATGTCGTAGGCGGGGCTGAGTGCCGCACGTCCGTCAGGATGGCGCAGGAACGAGATGTTCTTGGCGTGCATGTCGGTGTTCCCGACGAGCAGCGAGAACGTCACGAGGCGCAGCAGGTCGTCGGGGTTCGCGCCGTCGTGCCGCAGCACGTCGGCCGCGAGGCGGAGCGACGGCATCGCAGAGCCCCACTGGAACTTGCGGTTCGGGTCCGCGGTGCTCAGCCCCAGCGCCTGGGCCAGGTCCTCCTGGTGCAGACGTGCGTTGCCGCGCGTCGTGTCGCGGTCGTACCGGGAGACCGCGATGGCGCGGACGTCACCGAAGTCGACGACCTCGGCGGCGATCGTGGTCAGCCCGATGGTCCGCGCGAGGTCGAGGCACGCGACCTCGGTGTCGATGACGTCGTCGACGCCACCGCCGGTCGTCGTGGCCCGCTTGAGGATCCAGGTGGACGGTGCCCCCTCCTTGCAGGCGAACCAGGTCCCGTGCTCGCGGTGGAGCGTGACCTTGGGCACCATGCCGGGCAGCGTCGACGACTCCGTGGCGCCCGCGGGCGAGGCCGGTTGGTACTCGTCGGCCCGTCGCAGACGGTCCGCGACCTGCGCGCGGGTCAGCTCCTCGTAGTGCCCCGCTGCCGTGGGGTCGGCGTCGCCTGCCGGGACGAAGATCGCCGCGCCCGGTGTGTCGCGTCCGAACGCAGCGACGAGTCCCAGCGAGTCGTCCGGTGCGACACCGGCGCTGAGGGCATGGTTGACGCGCGCGTTCCCCTCGGGCAGGAGCCCGTCGAGGTAGGCCGTCACGAGGGCGCCGACAGGCGTGTCCCCGACGGGGAGCTTGGCCGACAGCACGCGCGCGCCGCGCCCCCAGCGCTCTGCGGCCTCCGGTGTCCACGTCAGCCGGAGCGCCGCACGCGCGCTCTCCTCCAGGCGTGCGACGCGCGTGCCGTACAGCCACACGTCCAGGGGACCGCGACTCACGGGGCGCCCCCGGGGTCGTGGGCCTCGCCCTCCTCCCGCCCTCGGACGTCGGCGTCCGCCTGCACGACCTCGAGGTGCGCGCCGAGCTCCCGGAGCAGCTCGAACAGCCGGGTGGACCAGAGCGTCGGCCGGCCCGCTTCCACCTCGTAGACATATCGGCGGCTGATGCCCAGCGCCTCGGCGAGCTCCTCCTGGGTGAGGCCACGCTCGTAGCGCAGCCGCGCGAGCGCCTGCCCCAGCGCCACCGGCGAGCGAACCACCGTGGGATGCTCCACGTCCGACCTCCTCGACGGGAGGATATCCTCCCGGGACACGGATGCGTGAATATGCGCGCATCGCACCTGTGTGAGGATATCCGCCCGTCGGCGGGAGGTCGAGACGTCAGGACCGCGGGATCCCCGCGTCCGACAGCGCCACCGCGGCGCCGTCGTACGCGACCACGTCCCCGTCGCCGGTGTCCGTGGTGAACGTCTGGCCCACGTAGTCCTGCGCGCCGTCCTTGACGACGGTGATGCCGACGCCGCCGAACGACCGGTGGCTGTCCGCGGAGAAGCCGAGCGGCACGATGCCGTTGCCCGTCACCTCGCCCGCCTCGAGCGCCTTGACGATGCCGTCGCGGGTCGGGTCCTCGCCGGCCCGCTGGAGCGCCTCGGCGAACGTGTACGCCATCGACATGCCGAACACGGTGTTCCCGGTGAAGGGGGCGCCGTCGTTGTACTCGTCGTTGACCTGGTGGAACAGCTCGACCCAGGCGTCGTCGGCGCTGAACGGCAGGTAGTTGGTGCTGACGAAGCCCTGCAGCAGCGCGGGACCGACGTCCTCGCCGAGGTAGCCGACGAGCGTCGGGTAGTCGCCTCCCGACGAGGACGACATCCACTGCGCGCGGTAGCCCATCTTGGCCGCGGTCCCCAGGGCCCGGGCGGTGAACCCGTTGACCGTGGCGAGGAAGTTCACCGTGCACCCCGCGGCCTGCAGGGCGCCGATCTGCGCGGCGACGTCCTGGTCGGACACCGCGTACGTCTGCGTCGACGCCAGGTCGCCGAGCACGGTGGTGAGGCCGGCCGTGAAGTCGGTGCCGAAGTCGTCGTCCTGGCCGAGCACGCAGTACACGGCGCCGTCCCCGGCCGACTCCTGGGCGTAGTGCGCGAGCACCTTGCCCTCGGTGACGTAGTCGGCGTTGAACGCGAACGTCCACGGGTACTTCTCGGGCTCGTCCCAGCTGGGGCTGCCCGACGCGACGAACAGGTCGGGCACCTCGTTCTGGTTGAGGTAGTCGACGACCGCGGCGTGCGTCGGCGTGCCGAGGCCGTTGACGACCGCGAACACGTCGTCCTCCTGCACGAGCTCGCGGACCACGGTCTGGGTGGTCGCGGGGTTGTAGCCGTCGTCCTTGACGAGGTACTCGATGGTGCGACCGTGGACGCCGCCGTTGGCGTTGACGTAGTCGAAGTACGCCGACGCGGCGGCGGAGATCGACGAGTAGCCCGCCGCGGCCGGGCCGGTCAGCGGCGTGTGCGTGCCGATCGTGACCTTCTCGTCGGTGACGCCGGGAGTGTCGGCGGCGGGGGTGCTGCAGGCGGCGAGCACCATCCCGCCGGCCGCGGCGGACGCGACGAGCAGGCCGGTCGTACGTGGCAGGAGCGTGCGGTGCTGCGACATCGTCATCCCTCGGTTTCTGTGTGGACGGGTTCCCTGGGGTCGGTGGTGAGCGCCGACGCGCGCTCGGGGGGCGGGGTGGCCCGGGTGGCGCGGGTGGCCGGGGTGGCGCGGCGCGCCCGACGGCGTGCGCGGGCGCCGCTCAGCGTGGCGCTCAGCCCGCCGGGCGCCACGGCCATGAGCACGACGAGCAGCACCCCGAACACGAGCACCGCGAGCGTCCCGTCGAACCGGCGGGCCACGTCGTCGGGCAGCGCGAGCGCGTCGACGAGCGTCCCGGCCGCCCACGGCAGCAGCACGAGCAGCACGGCGCCGAACGCCGCCCCGAGCAGGCTGCCGAGCCCGCCGACCACCACGGCCACGAGCAGCAGCAGCGACAGCGCGGGCGTGTACGCACCAGGCGACACCGACTGCGTGACGAAGCAGAGGACCGCTCCCCCCGCCCCCGCCGCCACCGCGCTCACGACGAACGCCTGGACCTTGACCCGGGCGGGCGCGATGCCGGCGAGGGCTGCGGCGACCTCGTCGTCCCGCACCGCCCGCATCCGTAGCCCGGCGTTCCCGTCGCGCAGCAGCACCAGCGCGGTCACGACGACGGCGCAGACGACGATCGCGACCCATGCCTGCCACTGCTCGAGCGCGACGAGCGACCGCAGCGCCGGCGGCACGCCGTCGAACGCGGTCGGCAGGCCGCGGTCCCCGCCGAGCGCGCCGACCGTGGTGGCGATCGCGGGCACGGCGACGACGAGCGTGAGCGTGAGCCCGGCCAGGTAGGGACCGTGCAGCCGTGCGCCGGCGAGCCCGAGCAGCAGGCCGACGGACCCGGCGGCGACCACCGCGCCCGCGAGCGCGACGACGAACCGCGCGGCCCCGTCCAGCCCTGCCGTGGTCACGGCGTTCGAGGTCAGCGCGTACCCGTACCCGCCTGCGGCCATGAGCGCCGCGTGCCCGAGCGAGAGCTGCCCGGTGAGCCCGACGAGCAGGGTCAGCCCGGCGGTCGCGCACAGGTACGCCGCGACGAGGGCGAGCTGGTAGTTGCGGTACGGGTCGAGCCCGAACGTGGCGACGACCGCGACGACCGTGCCGAGGAGGGCGACGACCAGTCGCCGGCGCGTGCTCACACCCGCCTCGCCCGGCTCGTCGCGACGAGCCCGTCCGGCCGCACCAGGAGCACGAGCACGAGCAGCACCAGGACGGCGACGGGCGCCACGCTCGCCCCGAGGTACCCGGTGACCAGGCTCATCACGACGCCCACGACCACCCCGCCCAGGAGCGCCCCCGCGGGCGAGTCGAGCCCGCCCACCACCGCGACCGTGAACGCGTAGACGAACAGCAGGTCGGTCGCGTGCGGGTTGAGCCCGAGCTCGGTCGGCACGGCGAGCAGCGCCGCGAGCGACGCGACGGCCGCCGCGAGCACCCAGCCGATCGTCCGCGTCCGGTCCACCCGGACCCCGAGCAGCCGGGCGACCTCCGGCTCGAACGCGGCGGCCCGCAGCCGCAGCCCGAGGTCGGTGCGGGCGAACAGCAGCCGCAGCCCCGCCATCAGCACGAGTGCGGTGGCGACGACGAACAGCCCGTACGGCGACAGCAGCGGCACGCCGCCGAGGTGCAGCGGCCGGTCGTCGAACGGCGGCGGCACGGGCTCGTACGCCTGCCCGAACAGGATCCCGAGGCCCGACTGCAGCACCATGACCAGGCCGATCGCGAGGATGACCCCGCTCAGCGGCGACCTCGCCCACCGCATCACGAAGCGCTCGACGACGAACCCGAGCAGCCCGCCCCCGACCACGGCGGCGACCACGCCCCACCAGTAGCTGCCGGTCAGCCCCGTGACGTACACCGCGAGGTAGACGCCGACCACGGCCATGGCGCCGGCCGCGAAGTTGACGATCCGGGTGGCCCGCCAGATGAGCACGAGCGACAGCGCGAACAGCGCGTAGACGACACCCCGGGCGAGCCCGGTGCCGACGAGGAACACGAGGCGGTCCATCAGAACCCCAGGTAGGCGTGCCGCAGGGCGTCGTCGTGCCGCAGCTCGGCCGCGGGCCGGGACGCGACGACCTCGCCGAGGGACAGCACGAGGCCGCGGTCGGCGATCGACAGCGCCCCGGCGACGTTCTGCTCGGCGAGCAGCACGGTCAGGCCGGTGCTGTCGCAGCGCTCGCGCAGCACCCGCATGATCTGCGCGACGACGAGCGGGGCCAGGCCGAGCGACGGCTCGTCGAGCAGCAGCACACGCGGCCGGGCGACGAGGGCGCGGGCGAGCGCGAGCATCTGCCGCTCCCCGCCCGAGAGCTGGTGGCCGGGGCTGGTCCGGCGGCGGGCGAGCGGCTCGAACAGCGCGTACATCTCGTCGAGGGCGAGGCGCAGGTCCGCGGGGTCGCGCCGCCACAGGCCGCCGAGCCGCAGGTTCTCGTCGACCGTGAGCTCGGTGACGACCCCGCGCCCCTCGGGCACGTGCGCGAGCCCGCGCCGGACCCGGTCCTCGACGCGGACCCCGGCGAGGTCCTCGCCGTCGAGCACCACCGTGCCCGCCGTCGGGCTCAGCAGTCCGGAGCAGGTGCGCAGCAGCGTCGTCTTCCCCGCACCGTTGCCGCCGACCAGCGCGACGAGGCTCCCCGCGGGGACCTGGATGCTCACGCCGCGCAGCACGGGTGCACCGCCGTACCCGACGACGAGGCCGCGCACGTCCAGCGCCGCGGTCACCGCCGCACCTCGATCCCGAGGTACGCCTCTTCGACGGCCGGGTCGCGGCGGACCTCGTCGGGCGCGCCCGACGCGATCACCCGCCCGAAGTCGAGCACGACCACGCGGTCGCACAGCCCCATCACGAAGTCGACCTGGTGCTCGACGAGCAGCACCGCGCAGCCCGTCGCGGCGACCTGCCGGACCGTGAGGTCGAGGTCGGCGACGTCCTGCGCGCCGAGGCCGCCGGCGGGCTCGTCGAGCAGCAGCAGCCGCGGCTCGCCGGCGAGCGCCCGGGCGAGCGCGACGGCCTTCTGCGCGGGGTACGGCAGCGCCCCGACGGGCCGGTCGGCGCTGTCGGCGAGGCCCGTGCGGGTCAGCGCCGCGTCGGTGCGGCTTCGCGGGTCGGCCGTGTGCAGGACGCCGGCGAGCACGTTCTCCCGCACGGTCAGCCCGGCGAACAGCCCGAGCCCCTGCATGGTCCGGGCGACGCCCGCCCGCACCAGCCGCGCGGGCCGGGTGTCCATCGGCGTACCGGCCAGCTGCACGGTCCCGGTCGTGGCACGCACCAGGCCGCAGACGACGTTGAAGAGGGTCGTCTTGCCCGCGCCGTTGGGGCCGATGAGCCCGACGACCTCGCCGTCGGCCACGTCGAGGTCGACGTCCGTCAGTGCGGCCAGCCCGCCGAACCGCACACCGAGCCCGCGCACCCGGAGCCGTGGCGGCGCAGGTGTCTCGGGCGGTGCGGCGCCCATCGGGGTGGGCGCGGTCTGTGCGGGCATCGGCACCTCGTCGTGTCGGCGTGAGTGCGACAGTACAACGGAAACCGACTGGACGGTATGTATGTTCGGCGGCTGTTGCGCAACCGTGATCGACGAGCGTCCGGGGGCCGTCGAGGACAGGGTGCGACACCCGACGCCAGGGCTAGGCTCGAACGGTCCTGCGAGCCGGTGGACACCGTGTGCGACGGCGCACGGACCCGGCCGGAGACCGGCAGAGGAGCACCCGTGGGCGTCCTGCACATCGACCTGTTCGTCACCCTCGACGGCGTCGCCCAGGCGCCCGGCGGCCCCGAGGAGGACCCGTCCGGCGGCTTCCCGTTCGGCGGCTGGCAGGCGCCGCTGATGGACGACATGGTCGGCCGCAACGTCACCGAGGGCATCGCCGCGATGGACGCGCTGCTGCTCGGGCGGCGGACGTACGACATCTTCGCCGCCTACTGGCCGCACCAGGAGGACGGCGTCGACGCGAGCATCGCCCGCCAGCTCAACGCCGTGCCGAAGTACGTCGCGAGCCGCGGGACGCCGGACCTGAGCTGGCCGGAGAGCACCCTGCTCGGCCCCGACCTCGTCGCGGCAGTCCGCGAGGTGCGGGCCCGGCACGACGACGTCCACGTCATCGGCAGCGTCGACCTCGTGCAGACCCTGCTCGCCGAGCGCCTGTTCGACGTGCTGACCCTGTGGACCTACCCGGTCGTGCTCGGCCAGGGCAAGAAGGTGTTCCCCGACGGCGCCCGACCGTCCGGGCTCACGCTGCTCGAGCCGCCCGAGACCGGGAGCTCCGGCGCGGTCCAGCTGCGCTACGGCCCGACGGGCGCCGACCCGGCCACCGGCGACATGACCCGGCCGGACCGCGGCGCCTGACGCGCACCCGCCCTGCCGCCCGGTCGGCTACCGCCCACCGAGCACCGGTGACGGCGAGCCCGACGACGACGGCGTCGGCATGGGGAACGTCGGGTGCGGGTCGGGGTCGTTGCACGAGGTCGTCGCGTCACTCGGGTCCGCGGTGCAGGTGTCCGCGCCGTCGCCACCGTCGAGCTGGTCGTTGCCCTCGACCCCGTCGTCGCCGCGGAGCGTGTCCGGGCCGGCGCCGCCCCGCAGCAGGTCGGCACCGGTCCCGCCGACGAGCGTGTCCGGCCACGGGCCGCCGGTCAGGACGTCGTCCCCGTGCCCGCCGCGCACCTCCTCGACGTCGGGCACGGAGCCCCACGGCGCCGGGACACCCACGGCGTCGCCCTCGCCGGGCGCGCCGTCGCCGCCGAACCCGTCGAGGGTCACCGTCACCGGGCCGCTCCGGGCGCCGTAGTCGACGACGTCGTGCCCGGGACCGCCGACGAGCTGGTCGGCGCCGTCGGGTGCCGCGCCCGTGACGAACCTGTCGGCCCCTTGCCCGCCCTCGGAGCGGCCGCTGTCGGCGCCGCCGTCCAGCACGTCGGAACCCCAGCCGCCCTGGAGCAGGTCGTGCCCGGCGCCGCCGAGCAGCGTGTCGTCCCCGTCGCCGCCGACGATCACGTCGTCGCCACCGCGTCCCGACACCCGGTCGTCGCCGGCGCCCGCGCAGATCACGTCCGCGCCGGACGTGCCGGTGAGGACGTCCGGACCGTCGGTGCCGCGGATCGTGCACGGACGCCCCGGCGCGGTGTCGTAGCGGACGTAGTCCCAGCTCGAGCTGCCCTGGTGCGTCTCGAAGCCGAGCGCGACCGTCCCGGCGCCGCGTCCCGTGAGCGTCCGGTCGAGGACGGCACGACCGTCGACGGCGAGCGTCAGGTGCTGCCCGCGGGCCTCGAGGTGGTACCGGTGCCAGCGACCGGTGGTGACGGGGACGACCACGCGGTCCTCGTACGGGTAGACGAGGCAGACCTCGCCGGGACCGAACCCGATCTGCACGAGGTCCGTGGTGTCCCCCACCCACAGCAGCGTCGCCGGCGGGTTGCCGGTCTCGTCGAGGCACGGCTGTGTCGAGCCGGCGCCGAGCCGCATCCGGAAGTCGACGTCCCAGCCGGTCAGACGGTTCGCCGAGCCCGTCCACTCCGACGGCGACGCACCCTCCAGCAGCATGACGAGCGTCTGCTCGCCGATCGTGATCGTGCCGCCGCGTGTCGTCGCGACCGGGTCGCCGCTGAAGCCGCGCACCTGCCACGGGTCGGTCGGCGACCGCCAGAGCTCCTCACGCTGGACGTCCCCGGCCCACGCCGGTGCGGGGAGCAGCAGGGCGGCGGCCAGGACCGTCGCGACCGTCAGGCCGAGCCGGCTTCTCATCATCGAGCTCCCCCCGTGCCACGTTGCTCGGCACCCTAGAGGCCCCGCGGTCGCGGCGCCGCGGGGAGGGACGAGCGAAACGGTTCACTCTCGGGACCGCTCGAGAGGGCGCTCCGGAGGCGTCGGCCGCGGGGGCGCGTCAGGCGTGCGGGACGCCCGCGATCATCCCGCCGTCCACCACGAGCTCGGTCCCCGTCACGTAGGCGGACTCGTCGCCCGCGAGGAACAGGACGGCGCCCGTGACGTCCTCGGGAGTCGCCGGCCGGCCGAGCGGGATGCGCTGCCGCGACTCGTCGAGCAGCTCCGTCATCGGCGTCCGCACGAACCCGGGGTGCACGGAGTTGACGCGGATCCCGTCCGCCCCGAGCTCGACCGCGAGCGACTTCGTCAGGCCGCGGACGCCGAACTTCGACGCGACGTACCCGTGCAGCCCGGCGTCGCCCCGCATCCCCTCGACGGACGAGATGTTGACGATCGACCCCCGCCCGGCCGCCTTCATCACGGGCACCACCGCCCGGACGCCCAGGTAGGTGCCCGTGAGGTTCACGGCGATCACCGCGTCCCACTTCTCCCGCCCGTACCGCTCGATCCGCCCGGCGTTCGCGATCCCGGCGTTGTTCACCAGCACGTCGACGCCCCCGAGCCCGACCGCGACGGCCACCGCGTCGGCCCACGACTCTTCGGACGTGACGTCGAGGTGCACGAACGCGGCCCGGTCGACGAGCGAGCCCGCGAGCGCCTCCCCCTCGTCGTCGAGCAGGTCGCCCACCACCACGGTGGCGCCGGCGGCGTGCAGCGCGCGCACGTACGCGGCGCCGAGCCCGCGCGCGCCGCCCGACACGAGCGCCACCCTGCCGTCGAGCCGTGCCATCGCGTCCTCCTGCGTCCAGCCGGCGCCGATGCCGGGTCGGGTGCCGATCTCGGGTCAGGCGACCACACGGACGACGAGCCGCCCGGTCGTCCCGCCGGCCGCGAGCCGCCCGATCGCCTCGGGTGCCCGCTCGAACGGCACGACGTCGCCGACCTGCGGCTCGACCGCCCCGGCGGCGACGAGCGCGGTCAGCGCGTCGTGCGCCTCGGCGACGAGGTCGGGCCGCCGCTGCGCGTACAGGCCCCAGTGCAGCCCGAGCACCGAGTAGTTCTTCACGAGCACGTGCCCGGGCCGGACCTCCTGCACGGTCCCGGCGGCGAACCCGACGACCACGATGCGGCCCTCGAACGCGATGCACCTCGTCGACCGGTCGTACGCGTCCCCGCCGACGGGGTCGTAGACCACATCGGCGCCCCGCCCGTCGGTCTCGCGTCGCACCACCTCCACGACGTCCTCGGCCGTCCGGTCGACGACGACGTGCGCCCCCGCCCGCCGGGCGGCCTCGACCTTCGCGGGTCCCCCGATGACGCCGATCACCCGCGCGCCGGCAGCCACGCCGAGCTGCACCGCTGCCGAGCCGACCCCACCGGCGGCGGCGTGCACCAGCAGCGTCTCCCCCGGCTGCAGGGCGGCCCGCCGGTGCAGGCCGAACCAGCCGGTCTGGAACGCGATGCAGAACGCGGCCGCCTGCGCGTCGTCGAGCCCGTCGGGCGCGAGGTGCACCTCGGTCTCGTCGAGCACCGCGAGCTCGGCGAGCACCCCGATCCGCGACCCGACCACGCGGTCGCCGACCGCGACGCGCCGCACACCGTCCCCGGTCGCGACGACGTCGCCGCACAGCTCGATGCCCGGCACGAACGGCAGCGGCGGCCGGACCTGGTAGCCGCCACGCGCGAGCAGCACGTCCGGGAAGTTGACCCCCACGGCTCGCACCCGCACGAGCACCTGGCCGGGTCCGGGCACGGGGTCCTCGACGTCGACGCACCGCAGCACGTCGGCCGGCTCCCCGTGGGCCGTCACCTGCCAGGCGCGCACGGCGTCACCCCTTCGGTGCGGCCTCGGCCGCGATGGAGACGAGGAACAGGTCGGTGAGCTGGTGCGCCAGCAGCGTCTTGCTCTCCGGCCCCTCGGGCGAGTACCAGGTGGGCAGGTAGTGCACGTCGGCGAAGAAGTGCGCGACGAGCACGCCGCGCGGGATGTCGGTGCGGTAGATGCCTTCCGCCTGACCGCGCTCGACGATCCCCGCGAACGTGTCGTGGTACGCCCGCCGCCGCCGGGTGACCTCCTGCTGGCGGGGTGCCGACAGCATGTGCACGCTGCGGAAGAACACCGTGCCCTCGAGCAGGAAGTCGATGGACGTCTCGATGACGTCGACGCACACGGCCCGGAGGGTCGCCGCGGTCGGCTCGCCACGGCCGACGATGGCCGTGAGGTGCTCCGTCTGGAGCGACAGCATCCGCTCGTAGATGGCGAACAGCAGGTCGTCCTTCGACTGGAAGTAGTGGTACAGCGCGCCCTTGGTCACCCCGGCCGCCTCGACCACCTGCTGCACGGACGTGTTGGCGTACCCCTGGGCGGCGAACAGCTCGAGGGCGGCCCGCGTCACGTCGTCGACGACGCTCGTCTGCTTCATGCGCACATCCTCACCCCAGCGGCGCCACGGAGGCGCCCCCGTCGACGACGAGCGTCTGCCCGGTCACCCAGGCGGCGTCGTCGGACAGCAGGAACGCCGCGGGGCCGGCGACGTCGACGGGCTCGCCGAGCCGGCCCAGCGGGTACCGGGCGACGACCTCCGCCTCACGGCCCTCGTACAGCGCCCGACCGAGCCGGGTCCGCACCACGGCCGGGGCGACGGCGTTGACGCGGACGGCGGGGGCGAGCTCGACGGCGAGCTGGGCGGTGAGGTTGATGAGCGCGGCCTTGGAGACGCCGTACATCGCGATCCCGGGGCTCGACGTCAGGCCGGCCACCGACGCCGTGCTCAGCACGGAGGCCCCCGGGCGGGAGCCCAGACCCGCGGCGACGGCCGAGCGAGTCCACTCCAGGGCGGCGACCACGTTGACCTCGAGGATCTTGCGGACGGCGGCGAGCTCGACCTCCATCGCCGGCCCGAACACCGGGTTGACGCCCGCGTTGTTGACGAGGTGGTCGACGTGCCCGAACCGCTCGAGGGCCGCGGCGACGGCGGTCGCGCGGTGCTCGGCGTCGTCGGCCTTGCCCGCGACACCCAGCGCCCGGTCGGCACCGAGGCTCTGCACCGCGGCGGCGAGCTGCTCGGCGTCCCGGCCCGTGAGGACCACGGACGCCCCTTCGTCGACGAGCCGTTCGGCGATCGCGAACCCGATCCCGCGGCTGGCCCCGGTGAGCAGGGCGACCCTGCCCTCGAACCTGCGCATGCACGCCCTCCCGGCGCCTCGACCACGACAGACCGACCGTTCGGTATGTCGTGGTGCCGACAGTACACGACGACCGCCTGCAACTCGACGGCCGCCTCGGACGTTCACCACACGACCGACCACCGACCGGAGGGACCGACCTCATGCGATGCCCCGTGGACCAGGCCGAGCTCGTGATGTCCGAACGGCAGGGCGTCGAGATCGACTACTGCCCCACCTGCCGCGGCATCTGGCTCGACCGCGGCGAGCTGGACAAGATCCTCGACCGCGCCGCGACGGCCGCTCCCCCGGCGCCCGCCCCGGCACCCCCGGCGCGCGGCTACGACGACCACCGGCCCGTCGACCCGCGCGGGTACGAGCAGCGCGACCACGACAAGCGCCGCTACGACGACGGCCGCGGCTACGACGACCGCTCCCGCACGGGCGACCCGCGCCGCCGCAAGAAGGAGTCCTGGCTCGGGGAGCTGTTCGACTTCTGACCGCACGCGACGACGCCCGCCCCCGGATCTGTCCAGGGGCGGGCGTCGTCGTCCGTGCTCAGCGCACGTGCTTCTCGGGCAGCGGAGCGTCACCCGATGCCCGCTGGGCCTTGAGGTAGGCCCGCGCCTCGTCCTGCCGCGCGGCCTCCGCACCGGACGCGATCGGCGCCCGCAGGTGCTCGGGGCCGTAGCCGAACGCGTCGACGAGGTCCTGCGCGTGCGGCCGGAGCCGGGTGAGCAGGCGGTCGATGTACGACGTCACGGTCCGGGCGCGGCCGGCCGAGAGCCGCCCGTTGACCAGGTACCAGGCGAGGTGCCGTTCGACGAGCGTGAGGCCGAACAGGTCCCGGACCCACGTGAGCACCTGGCGGGTGCCCGGGTCGGTGACCCGGTCGAGGGCCGCCGTGAACGACTCCCACTGGACGAGCTCCGAGTGCGCCCGGGCCGCCTCGACGAGGTCGTGCTGGTGCTGGTTGAACAGCGCCGCGGCCGTCACGGGGTCGGCCTTCTGGGCCGGCCGCAGGGCCTGGGCGATCTCGGCGACCATCGTCTCCACCCGGTCGACGAGCAGGTCGCGCTGCGTCGACGTCTCCCGCAGCTGGCCGGCCGAGCGGCGCACGTCGCCGACGTCCGAGATCGTCTGGACCGCACGGTGCAGCGGGGTGCGGAACCGGGCGGCGTCGGCGGCCCGCTCGGCCACCATGCGCGCGACCTTCACGGCGTCGAGGTGCTTGAACGACTTGCCGTAGTCGGTGAGCAGCCGCTTGCCGACGAGCTGCAGCAGCACCGTGTTGTCACCCTCGAACGTCGCGTAGACGTCCATGTCCGCCCGCAGGCCCGTGATCCGGTTCTCGGCGAGGAACCCGGCGCCGCCGCACGCCTCGCGGCACGTCTGGAGCGTGCGCAGCGCGTGCCACGTGGACGCCGGCTTGAGGGCGGCCGCGAGCGTCTCGAGGTCCTCGCGGGTCTCCGGGGTGTCGTTGCGGCCGCTGAACACGTCGTCGAACGCAGCGAGCAGGTCCTCGTGGGCGAACCCGGCGGCGTACGTCTCGGCGAGCAGCGGGAGCAGACGGCGCTGGTGCTCGGCGTAGTCGAGGAGCACGACCTCCTCGGTCGGCGACGACGACGCGAACTGCCGGCGCTGGTTGCCGTAGGTGATCGCGATCGTCAGGCCGAGCCGCGACGCGGTCACGGCGGCACCGTCGAGCGAGACGCGGCCCTGCACCAGCGTGCCGAGCATCGTGAAGAACCGCCGGCCCGGGCTCGCGATGGGCGACGAGTACGTCCCGTCCTCCGCGACGTCGCCGTACCGGTTGAGCAGGTTGGTCCGCGGCACCCGCACGTGGTCGAACCACAGCCGCCCGTTGTCGATCCCGTTGAGGCCGCCCTTGAGTCCGTCGTCCTCGCCGCCCACGCCCGGCAGGAACTCGAGCGTGTCGCGGTCACGGATCGGCACGTAGACGGCGTGCACGCCGTGGTCGACGGGCTTCCCGCCCGGAGGTGCCGTGATCAGCCGGGCGAACACGACCGCGGCGGTGCCGTGCTGGCCGGCGTTGCCGAGGTAGTCCTTCCACGCGGCCCGGAACGGCGTGTGGATGACGAGCTCCTGCGTCGCGGGGTCGTACGTGGCCGTGGTGCCGATCGCGGCGACGTCCGAGCCGTGGCCGGTCTCCGTCATCGCGAACGCGCCCGGGACCGCGATCGACAGGGCGTCGGCGAGGAACTCGTCGTGGTTGCGCTCGGTGCCCAGGTGGTAGATCGCCGACGCGAACAGCCCCCACTGCACGCCCGACTTGATCTGCAGCGACGGGTCCGCGTGCGTGAGCTCCTCGAACCGGGCGAGGAAGCCGCCGTGGTCCTCGGCCCCGCCGAACCGCTCCGGGAACGACCGGTGCACGTCGCCCTCCACGGCGAGCAGCCGCAGCTGCGCGAGGACCCGCTCCCGGTGCTCGGCGAGCGTCTGGCCGGGGACCTGGTGGAACCGCTCGTCGCCCATGAGCGTGCGGGCCGCGAGCCGCAGCTCCGGGTAGTGGCCGAGCAGGACGTGCTGCAGGTGGGCGACGTCGATGCCGGCCAGCTCCGCGTCGAGCCGGGGGTCGCCCTGCTCGACGGTGGGAGCGGTCGTCGTGCGCGATGTGGTGGTGGTCATCGGGTCTCCTGCGGGTGTTCGGCCGGTGCGGCGGCGAGCGGGTGCGACAGGTCCAGGGCGGTGAGGTCGGTGGCGGTCGGGTCCGTCGTGGTCGGGTCCGCGGCGGTCGGGTCCGCGGCGGTGCGGCCGCGGTCGCGGGCCAGCAGGCCCACGGGCCCCGCCCAGAGCCAGGCGGCGACCTGCGCGGTGATGGTCTCCCGGTCGGGGCTGCCCGGCTCGTCGCGGTGCGCCAGCCACCACTCGCCGGACCCGCGCACGAAGCCGACGGCCCCCGCAGCCCACAGCTCCGCGAGCGCGACGGCCCTCGTCGAGGCCTCGTCGGGACCGCTCTCGGGACGACGGGCAGTGCGACGGCCGTCGCCCGCGTCCTCGGTCAGCCCCCGGGCGAACGGCGCCGCGACGAGCGCGGTGACCGAGTCGAGGAAGTGCCCGAGCGGGCCGCCGGACTCGACGGAACCGTTCCGCGTCACGAACGCGTACACGTTCGGGGAGGACTCGATCATCTCGAGGTAGACGGCGACCATCGCCCGCAGGCCGTCACGGGGCGTCGGCGCGACCCGGAGGACGCCTTCGAGGGCCCCCTGGATCTGCAGGACGACGGCCTCGGCGACCGCGATCTGCAGCCCGGTCTTGTCGGCGAAGTACCGGTAGACGATCGACTTCGACGTCCCGGCCGCGGCGGCGATCTCCTCCATGGAGACGTCGGGGCCCTGGTGGTGGACCGTGCGGCGGGCGATGCGGACGAGCTCCGCGCGGCGGGCCTCGCGGTGGTCGGCCCAGCGCGTGGACCGGCCGTCGACCGCGAACGCGTCGGTCGGGGTCCCACGCGGGGCGGGTGGACGGGCGCCTCGACCAGGGGTCGCGGCGTCGCTGCTCAGCAGGGTGAGGGCCGGCGTCGTCGCCGGACCCGGTGTGACAGGGCTCACGAGACCGAAGGTATCAGGTACTGTCGGTCTCGGACACCAACCTGGGACTTCGGTCCCTTCCATCACTGACGATGCGAGAGGAACGCCTGATGGCAGCCTCCACCCCGAAGTCCCGCGCCACCGGTCCCGCCACCGGTCCCCGACGAGCCCTGGTGCTCGGCGGCAACCGGATCCCGTTCGCCCGCGCCGGCGGCCCGTACGCCCACGCGAGCAACCAGGACATGCTCACCGCCGCGCTCGACGGGCTCGTCGCCCGGTACGGCCTCCAGGGCGAGCGGATCGGCCAGGTCGCCGCCGGGGCCGTGCTCAAGCACAGCCGGGACTTCAACCTCACGCGCGAGTCGGTGCTCGGCTCCGCCCTGTCCCCCGAGACGCCCGCGTACGACCTGCAGGAGGCCTGCGCGACCGGGCTGGAGACCGTCGTCGCGCTGACGAACAAGATCCGCCTCGGCCAGCTCGAGTCCGCGGTCGCGGGCGGCGTCGACACCACGTCGGACGCGCCGATCGCCGTCTCCGACCGCCTGCGCCGCGTGCTCCTCGACCTCTCGCACGCCAAGACGCCGACGCAGAAGCTCGCCGCCGCCGCTCGCCTCCGGCCGAAGGACCTCGCCCCCGCCGCACCGCGGACCGACGAGCCCCGCACGGGTCTGTCGATGGGCGAGCACCAGGCGCTCACCACGGCGCAGTGGGGCATCACCCGCGAGGCGCAGGACGAGATCGCACTCCTCAGCCACCAGCGCCTCGCCGCCGCCTACGAGGCCGGGTTCTTCGACGACCTCGTCACCCCGTTCCGGGGTCTCGTGCGCGACGCGAACCTGCGCACGGACACGTCGACGGAGAAGCTCGCCAAGCTCAAGCCCACGTTCGGGCTGAGCCTCGACACCCCCGCGACGATGACCGCCGGCAACTCCACGCCGCTCACCGACGGCGCGTCCACGGTGCTGCTCGGGTCCGACGAGTGGGCGGCCGCGCACGACCTCACGCCGCTCGCCGTCGTCGTCGACGCCGAGGCCGGTGCCGTCGACTTCGTGCACGGCGTCGACGGGCTGCTCATGGCCCCCGCGTTCGCCGTGCCGCGGCTGCTCGCCCGCCACGGGCTCACGCTCGACGACTTCGCGTACGTCGAGATCCACGAGGCGTTCGCGTCGACCGTGCTCACCACGCTCGCCGCCTGGGAGTCCGACGAGTTCGGGCGTGAGCGGCTGGGGCTGGACGGGGCGTTCGGCACCGTCGACCGCGCGCGGCTCAACGTGCACGGGTCCTCGCTCGCGGCGGGGCACCCGTTCGCCGCGACCGGCGGCCGCATCGTCGCGACCATCAGCAAGGAGCTGCACCGCCGGAAGGCCGCCGAGGGCGGCACACCGCGGGCGCTCGTCTCCGTGTGCGCAGCCGGTGGGCTGGGCCTCACCGCGATCCTCGAGGCGGCCTGACCGATGACCGACACCTACCTCAACCTCGTCAACGGCGGGGTCACGAAGAAGATCGCGAAGCAGCTCGGGCTGCCGCAGCCCGCGCCCCTGCGCCGGTACCGGCCGGGGCAGCCACTGCTCGACGGCCCCGCGCTGGTCCTCGGCTCGGGCGCGGACGCCGACGCGCTCGCCGCGCTGCTGTCCGGGGGACCCGGCGCCGGCTGGGACCTCGACGTGCACCGGCACCCCGTGCCGGACACCCGGTACGCCGCCGTCGTGCTCGTCCTCACGGAGGTCCTGCACCCCACCGACCTGAGCGCGCCGGTGCTCGCCACCGCGGCCGTGCTCAAGGGGCTCGCCCGGGGTGGTCGGGTCGTCACGGTCTCGCGCGAGGCCGCCGCCGACGACGCACCCGCCGTCGCCGCCGCCCGCCAGGGAGTCGACGGGCTGCTGCGGTCGCTCGCCAAGGAGCTCCGCGGCGGCGCGACCGGCAACGGCGTCGTGCTGCGTGCCGGTGTGCCGGTGGGCGCGCCGTCGGTCGTGGGTGCCCTGCGGTTCTTCCTGTCGCGGCGGTCCGCATTCGTCGACGGCCAGCTCCTCGTCGTCGACTCCGAGGCGGGTGCGCTGCCCGACGACTGGGACCGCCCGCTCGTCGGGCGCGTCGCGGTCGTCACCGGGGCCGCGCGCGGCATCGGCGCGTCGATCGCCGACACGCTCGCCCGCGACGGCGCGACGGTCGTCGCGGTGGACGTGCCCGCCGCCGGCGAGCAGCTCGCCACGGTCGCCAACCGCGTGCGCGGCACGGCCCTTCAGCTCGACGTCACCGCCGACGACGCGGGCGCCCGCATCCTCGAGCACGCGCTCCAGCGGCACGGACGGCTCGACATCGTGGTGCACAACGCCGGCATCACCCGCGACAAGCTGCTCGCCAACATGACGCCCGACAAGTGGGACTCCGTGCTGGCGGTGAACATCGCGTCGCAGCTGCGGATCAACGAGGCCCTGCTCACGTCCGGCGACTTCACCGACGCGCCGCGGATCGTCTCGCTCGCCTCGACGTCGGGCATCGCCGGCAACCGCGGCCAGACGAACTACGCGGCGTCCAAGGGCGGGGTCATCGGCATGGTCCGGGCGACCGCTCCGCTGCTCACCGCGTTCGGCGGCACCGCCAACGCCGTGGCACCCGGGTTCATCGAGACCGACATGACGGCCCGCATCCCCGCCCTCACGCGGCAGGTCGCCCGCCGGCTCAACTCGCTCCAGCAGGGCGGCCTGCCGGTCGACGTCGCCGAGACCGTCGCGTTCCTCGCCTCGCCCGCCGCCGGCGGGGTCGTCGGCCGGGTGCTGCGGGTGTGCGGCCAGAACATGGTGGGCCAGTGACGTCGACGGTCGTCCTGCCCGAGGTCCCCGGTCTCGTCGGGCTGTACGCCCGCGGGGCCGGGGCGTCGGGCCGACTGGCGCTCGCGCGTCGGGTCGGCCGGGCGCCGTCCACGCTGCCCGACGTCGCGTACGAGGTGCACGGCGTCCGCGCCGACGCCCTGCGCCTCACGGAGTACCAGCACCTGCTCGGCGAGCCCGCGTCCGACCGGCTGCCCGCCGGGTTCGTGCACGTGCTCGCGTTCCCCGTTGCGACCGCCCTCATGGCCCGCACCGACTTCCCGCTCCCGCTCGCCGGCCTCGTGCACCTGGCCAACCGGGTCGCACAGCGGCGTCCCGTGACGCTCGACGACACCCTCGACGTCCGCGCCTGCGCGCAGGACCTGCGCCCGCACCGCAGCGGCACCCAGGTCGACCTCGTCACCGAGGTCCGGACCGGCGACACGCTCGCCTGGCGCGGGGTGTCGACCTACCTGGCCCGCGGCGTGCGGCTCGGGAGCGAGGACCCCGTCCGGCCCGACGCCGCCGGTGTCGAGGTGGCGGCCTCCGGTCCCGCGCGCGCGGCCGCGGGTGTCGACGAGCGGGCGCCTTTCGTCCCGCCCGCACCGACCGGGCGCTGGCGGCTGGCCGGCGACACGGGCCGGCGCTACGCCGCCGTCTCGGGCGACCGCAACCCCATCCACCTGTCCGGGCTGTCCGCGAAGGCCCTCGGGTTCCCCCGCGCGATCGCCCACGGGATGTACACCGCCGCCCGTGCGCTCGCCGACGTCGGTGCCGCGCGCGGCGACGCGTTCGACTGGTCCGTCGAGTTCGGCAGTCCCGTGCTGCTGCCCGGGACCGTCACGGTGCGCGTCGCCCACGACGACGCCGCAGGGTTCACCTTCGCCGGCTGGGACGCCCGCTCGGGCAAGCCCCACCTCACGGGCACGGTCACCCCGCTCGGCACCTGACCCGCCCGCCCCCGCGCATGCGCCTGCCCGCACCCGGGTCCGCCGCGCGGAGCGCGGATGCGCAGGCGAGCTCGGTAGTTCAGGACGAGCTCGGCAGTTGGAGCTGCCGATCTCGTCGCGAACTGCCGAGCTCGCCCCGAACTGCTGGGCTCACGACTCGTGGGGGTCGGGGCAGGTGGCGGGTCGGTCGGGGGGCGTCGGGGTCGATGTGAGGCGGGCCAGGAGGCCGTCGCGGACGGCCGGCCACTCGTCGGTGAGGATCGAGAAGTACGCGGTGTCGCCGCGGGAGCCGTCGGGGGCGACCCGGTGGCTGCGGAGCACCCCTTCCGGCTTCGCACCCAGCCGGGTGATCGCAGCGACCGAGCGGGCGTTGCGCGCGTCGGCCCGCAGCGCCACCCGGGCGCACCCCCACGTCTCGAAGGCGTGCCGCAGCATGAGGAGCTTGCACGCCGGGTTGTTCGACGTGCCCCACCAGCGCGGCGCGTAGTACGTGTGACCGATCTCGACCCGGAGCTGGCGCGGCTCCCAGTCGTAGAACGACGTGCTGCCTCGCACCTCGCCCGTCGCGGCGTCGAGCACCGCGAACGCGAGCCTGCCCGGCGTGGCGGTGGCCGTCTCGATCGTCGCCTCCACCGCGGCCGCCCCGACCGGGACCGGGGACGTCATGCCGCGCCACAGGTCCTCGTCGACGAACGCCGCGAGCTCGGCCGCGTGCGACGCGTGCAGCGGGACGAGCCGGGTGCCGAAGCCGTCGAGGGTCAGGTCGTGCAGCATGCGGCGATGGTGCCACAGGCAACGCGGACGATCGGTCAGCGGGTCAGCCGCACGACCAGCGCGTCGGCCGCACGGCGAGCCGGTCAGCAGGCACGAGCCGGTCAGCCGGCAACGAGCCAGTCAGCCGGCAACGAGCCAGTCAGCAGGCACGAGCCAGTCAGCCGGCACGAGCCAGTCAGCCGGCAACGAGCCAGTCAGCCGGCAACGAACCGGTCAGCCGGCGACGAGCCGGTCAGCCAGCAACTCGCTGGTCAGCCGGCGACGAGCCGGTCAGCCGGCGACGAGCGCGAGCAGGTAGAAGGCGGCGCCGATGCCGGACAGCACGAGGCCCGTGATCGCACGGCCCCGGCCGACGGCCTTCGGGTACCCCTCGGCCTTGATCTGGTTCGCCTTCCTCAGGGCGCGCACCCCGATGATGATCGCCAGCGCGGACGCGACCGCGTAGCTCGTGAAGACGAGTACGACGAGCACGACGATCCCGGCGACGAGCGCGCCCGTCGCGAGCCCGTTCTTGGGCGCCTCGAGCGGGACCGCGGTTCCCGACCAGGTGGGGTACGCGGACGGGCCGCCGTAGGCCGGGGCTGCGCCGAAACCGGGCTGCCCGGCGACCGCACCGCCGAGCTGCGACGGGTAGGCGGGGGCGCTGCCCGTGATGCTCGGGTAGCCGGGCACGGCGCCGACACCGGCCGACCCGTAGCCCTGGAACGTGCTCTGGTGGTGCGGCTGGTAGCCGCCGGAACCGGCCGGCTGGGAGCCCCCGGTGCCCTGCGCGTCGAAGCCCGACGTGCCCTGCGGCTGGAAGCCGGACGTGCCCTGCGGCTGGAAGCCGGACGCGGCCTGCGGCTGGTACCCCGACGCGGCCTGCGGCTGGTACCCCGACGCGGCCTGCGGCTGGTACCCCGACGCCGTCTGCGGCTGGAAGCCGGACGTGCCGTGCGGCTGGAAGCCGGACGTGCCATGCGGCTGGAAGCCGGCGTTGCCATGCGGCTGAGATCCGGACGCAGCCTGCGGCTGGAAGCCGGACGCCGAGTGCGACTGGTAGCCGGCCGTCGCGTGCGACTGGTAGCCGCCCTGCTGCGGGAAGGCCTGCGCCGCAGCGCCCTGCGCCGACGCGGGCGCGAGGGCGGGCTCCTGCTGCGTGTGCTCGGTCCACCGCGCGCCGTCCCACCAGCGGTGCGCGCCGGCGACGTGCGGGTCCGGGTACCACCCGGCGGTCGGGGTGCTCTCGGCCTGGCCGTACGCGGTGCTCATGCGGGCGTTCCTCGTCTCGGGGATGCCGTCCGGGGCCGACGGGGCGACGGGCGACGGAGCGGGCGGGCGTCGTGGTGGCGCAGGCACCGGGCGGGGCGCACCGGGACGTCCGACGACACCCGCGCTCACCCCGTGCATCGGCAGGTCCGCGGCCGGACTTCACCACGGGCGCGGCGATTCCTGCGCCCGCCGCGGTCACGGGCCATGGACGAGCGGTCGTGCGCGCGGTCAGTCGTCGAGCGCGGGCCGCACGCGGCGGCGGTGGCGGCGAGCGGTCGTGCGCGCGGTCAGTCGTCGAGCGCGGGGCCGCACGCGGCGGCGGCGGTGGCGGCGAGGTGGTCCAGGCCGTGCACCTCGACGAGCGGACGCGTGTCGTCCACGACCGCCCAGCAGGCGTCGACGATCTCGTACTGCGACGCAGGCCCCGAGGTGAGGTACTCGCGCAGCGCGCCGACGAGACGGTCGACCGCCTCGCTCGTCGTCCCGACGCCGACCGACGCGCGGATCGCGCCGCCCGACGCGCCGAGGTGCGCGAGCAGCGGGTGCGCGCAGAACCGGCCGTCGCGGACGCCGATGCCGTGCTCGGCCGACAGGTACGCCGCGACCAGACCCGCGTCGTGCCCGGGCACGGTGAACGTGACGACGCCGACCGGCTCGGCGGAGTCCGCCCAGATCCGTGCGACCTCGACACCGTCCACGCCCGCGAGCCCGTCGACGAGCCGGCCGCGCAGCGCGTCCTCGTGGGCGGCGAGCGCGCCGGCCGGGAGGGCCGCGAGCTGGTCGCACGCCTCGGCGAGCGCGATCGCGCCCAGGACGTTCGGCGAGCCGGCCTCGTGCCGGGCGGGCGCCGGCTGCCAGATCGTCCGGTCGGACCGGACGTCGCGCACCGCACCTCCCCCTGCGAGGTACGGCGTGCCGGCGTCGAGCCAGTCCCGGCGGCCGACGAGCGCGCCCGCGCCGAACGGCGCGTACGTCTTGTGGCCGGAGAAGGCCACGTAGTCGGCGTCCGTGGCGGTCAGCGAGAAGCCGCGGTGCGGCACGAGCTGGGCGCCGTCGACGGCGACGCGGGCGCCGGCCGCGTGGGCGAGCGCGACGACCTCGTCGATCGGCAGCGCCTCGCCGGTGACGTTGGACGCACCGGTGACGGTGAGCAGCGCGTACGGCAGGCGGGCGAGCTCGTCGCGCAGCGAGTCGAGCGTCGCGGCGACGGTCGGCTGGATCGGCAGGATCGTCGTCGTGTTGCCGTGACCGCCGCCCGAGTGCACCCAGGGCAGCAGGTTCGCGTGGTGCTCGACGTCGAGGACGAGCACCCGGCCGCCGGCGGGCACGACGCCGGCCAGCAGGTTGAGCGAGTCGGTGGTGTTGCGCGTGATGATCGCGACGTCGTCGGGCCGCGCGTCGACGAACCGGGCAATGGTCTGCCGGGACGACTCGTAGAGCGCGGTGGACACCTGCGAGAGGTACCCGGCCCCGCGGTGCACGGACGCGTACAGGGGCAGGACCTCGGTGACACGGGCGGCGACGGCCTCGAGCGCGGGGGCGCTCGCCGCGTAGTCGAGGTTGGCGTAGACGCGCTGGGTGCCGTCGACGAGCGGCACGGTCGTGTCGCCACCGACGACGGGGAGCAGGGGGTGGACGGTCGGCAGGGTCGCGGTGGCGGCGACCTCGGCACACGACTCGCGCTCGGCGGTGACGGTCATGATGGTCCTCCAGAAGGCTCAGGGGGACACCGTCGGTGGTGGACCCCGCGCTTGCCGGACCCCGGGCGGGGGCCAGCCAGGTCGTCACCCGGGGCACCCCACCGCGGAGGAGGGTTGCCGGCCAGCGAGCCGGGGCTTGACGCTGGCGCTCATGACCTGGGACGAGGGTCGCCAAGATCGCGGTGCCCTGTCAACGGCACGCCCGGCGCGTCTCGACCCGCGAGACATGGTGTCCAGCACTTGGAGGGTGTCGGCCGCTCCGCGTAGCATCACCGGCACCATCCAGAGCGGCCGAGAGATCTGGCTCGACGACGCCGCAGCAACCCGCGGGCACCACGGTGCCCGGCCGAGGGTGCTACCGCCAGGACCGATGGAGGCGAGATGAGCTACGCAGGTGACCTGACCCCGCAGCAGGCGTGGGACCTGCTCACGACCGACGAGAGCGCCGTGCTGGTCGACGTGCGCACCGACGGCGAGTGGCGGTCGATCGGGATCCCCGACGCCGCCGCGATCGGCGGGCGCGCGGCGCTCGTCGAGTGGGTGCAGGCCCCGTCGGGCCGGCAGAACCCGCAGTTCCTCCAGCAGCTCGCCGAGGCCGGCCTCGAGCCCGGCGACGAGCGGCCGGTCGTGTTCCTGTGCCGTTCCGGCGTCCGCTCGATCGCGGCCGCGCAGACCGCGACGGCTGCCGGCTTCGGCCCCGCCTACAACGTGCTCGAGGGCTTCGAGGGCGACGTCGGCCCCGACGGGCAGCGCGGTCACTGGGGCTGGCGTGCCGCCGGCCTGCCGTGGCGGTCGCTGTGAGCGGCCGGCCCGACGAGGGACGGGTCCCCGGCCCGCTCGACTGGGACGACCGCCGGACGCCGCGCGGGTCGCTGCGCCCCGACACCCTCGCCGTGCGCGGCGGGCTCGTGCGCTCGGAGTTCCACGAGGTCTCCGAGGCGATCTTCCTCACGCAGGCCTACACGTACGACTCCGCGGCCGAGGCCGAGGCGGCGTTCGCGGGCGAGCGGGACCGGTTCCTGTACTCGCGCTACAACAACCCGACGGTCTCCACGTTCGAGGAGCGGCTGCGGCTCATCGAGGGCGCCGAGGCGGCGTACGCAACAGCCACCGGGATGTCCGCGGTGTTCACCGCGCTGGCGGCGGTCGTGCAGCAGGGGTCGCGCGTCGTCGCGGCGCGGGCGCTGTTCGGCTCGTCCGTCGTGATCTTCGACGAGATCCTCGCCAAGTGGGGCGTGCGCACCGACTACGTCGACGGGCACGTGCTCTCCCAGTGGGAGGAGGCGCTGGCCACCCCCGCGGACGTGGTCTTCTTCGAGACGCCGTCCAACCCCATGCAGGACCTCGTCGACATCGAGGCCGTCAGCCGGCTGGCGCACGCCGCCGGTGCGCTCGTCATCGTCGACAACGTGTTCGCGACGCCCGTGCTGTCGCAGCCGCTCGCGCTCGGGGCCGACGTCGTCGTGTACTCCGCGACCAAGCACATCGACGGGCAGGGCCGCGTGCTCGGCGGTGCCATCCTCGGCAGCGAGGAGTACGTCCGCGGACCCGTCCAGACGCTCATCCGCAACACCGGCCCGTCGCTGTCCGCGTTCAACGCCTGGGTGCTGCTCAAAGGGCTCGAGACGCTGTCGCTGCGCGTGCGGCACCAGACCGCGTCCGCCCTGCGGCTCGCCACCTGGCTCGAGCAGCAGCCCGGCGTCTCGCTGGTCCGCTACCCGTACCTCACGTCGCACCCGCAGCACGAGCTCGCGCTCGCGCAGCAGTCCGGCGGCGGCACCGTCGTGACGTTCAACCTGCGCGTCCCCGAGGGGGCGTCCGCCGACGTCGCGAAGAAGGCCACGTTCGGCGTGCTCGACTCGCTGCGGATCCTCGACATCTCGAACAACCTCGGCGACGCGAAGTCGATGGTCACGCACCCCGCGACGACCACGCACCGCAAGCTCGGGGCCGAGGGGCGGGCCAAGGTGGGGATCGCCGAGTCGACCGTGCGGCTGTCCGTCGGGCTCGAGGACCCGGACGACCTCATCGACGACCTCACGCAGGCCCTGGACCGGCTGCCCGACTGACGGACGGCCCGACAGACGGACGGCCCGACGGACGGCGCGCCCGACCGACGACGGGCCGCCCGGACGGCGGGCCTGCCGGCCGTCCGCGGGTGACCGCGGTTCACTGGGCCCGTGACCGCCGCCCCCTCCCGTCCGCGCGGGATGCTCGCCGTCGCGCCGCTCGCCCGCCTCGGGATCGGGATCGTCGTCGGTGCCGTCGTGGCGTTCGTCGTGGCCTGGAGCTCGCCCGTCGTGGCCGTGCTCGCCGGGTGGGCGACGACCGCCGTGCTGTTCGTCGTGGCCACCTGGTTCGCGGTCGGCCCGATGGACGCCGAGCAGACGGCCGCCCACGCCGTCCGCGAGGAGCCGACCCGCGCGGGCGCGCACCTCGTGGTGCTCGCGGCGGCCCTCGTCAGCCTCGTCGGCGTGATGGTGGTCCTGCTCGGCCCGGACAACGGTCGCGCGCTGCCCACGATCGCCGTGATCGCGAGCGTCATCGGGTCGTGGGCGGCGATCCACACGGTGTTCGCCCTGCGGTACGCCCGGATGTACTTCGGCGGCACGCCCGGCGGCATCGACTTCCACCAGGACGAGGACCCGCAGTACTCCGACTTCGCCTACGTCGCCGTGACCATCGGCATGAGCTTCGCCATCTCCGACACCGACCTGGAGTCGTCCGCGTTCCGGCGGACGGCGCTCCCCCACGCTCTGCTGTCGTACCTGTTCGGCACGGTGATCATCGCGCTCGTGGTCAGCCTCGTCGGCGGGCTGTAGTCGCGTTCGTCAACCGGCCCGGCGCAGGTTCGCCCTCGAGCCGGTCACGACGTTCGCCGCGGGCGCGTCAGAGGCGGACGGTCTCGTTCTCGCCGCCGTCGTACCGCTCGTGCTTCACCTTCGCCTTGACCAGGCTCAGCACGGTCGCGAGCCGGCCGCCCGCGGAGTCCCAGTACTCGGCGGTCTCCCCGTGGAGGACCACGAGCACCAGGCCGGGCGTCTCCGGGCCGTCGGGGTACCACGCCTCCGCGGTCGGCCCCCACAGCTCGCGGGCCTTCGCGACGTCGCGGACCACCTCGGCGGGGCCGGACACGGAGACCCAGGAGGAGCTGCCCGCGAACGCCGCGTTCGCGGGGCTGCCGTGCTCGATCTCGTCGACCTTGTGGCTGTCGCCGTCGGCGAAGAACCACAGGTCCCCGTCGAAGTCGATGTCCTGCACGCCCATCGGCCGGCTCACCAGGCTGCCGTCGGCCGCGACCGTGGTGAGCATCACGATGCGGGCACCCTTGATGAGCTCGGCGACCTTCGCCACGTCGTCCTGCGCCATGGTGACCTCCCCGTCGGGCCCCCGGACGGAGGCGGTCGGGCCACGGTAGGTCGACCGTGGCCCGGCCGCATCCGGGTCGGTGCTGCCGCTCAGAGGCTCAGCGCACCCACTTCTCCCCGGCCTCGACCGAGACCGTCAGCACGTTCTCCGGCGGCGGCACGGGGCACGTCGCGAACTGCGTGAGGCCGCACGGGAGGTTGGCCGCGCGGTTGAGGTCGAGCGTCACGGTGCCGTCGTCGGCCACCGGGCCGAGCGTGAGCGTGCGCGACGCCGGGTAGGTCGTGACGCCGCTCGTCGCGTCGCGGAACAGCACGCCGAGGCCCCGGGCGCCCTGGTCGAACACCGTGAGCGACTGGTCGATGCCGTCGATCGCGAACCGCACCACGCCCACCGCCGTGTGGTGGTGCTCCAGGCCCTCGACGACTCCTCCGGTCGTCACCCGGGTCGGCTCGTCGAAGCGCTCGAGGCGACCGGTCACCACCCAGCGCTCGTCGGGCTCGTAGGCCGGGATGCCGTGGAACGCCGCGAGCTGCGGCGCGAGCGGGTCGTGCACGCGCACGATCACGTGGCCGGTGCGGCGGGCGACCTCGAGCACCAGGTCCCCGGAGCGGACCTTGAGGCCGGGTGCGCCCTCGACCGGGTCGAGCTCGGCCGCGCCGTCGACGACCGTGCCGTCGGGGAGGGTCAGTCCGTCGGCGTCCGTCGCCTCGATGCGCAGCGTGCCGCCCTGCGGCGCCGTCCATCGACCCGGGACGCCGTCGAGCGTGGCGGGCTCCGCCGTGAGCCAGTGGATCGCGGTGATGGCGACCCAGCCGTGCGGGTCGCGGTAGTAGGCCTCGCGCTCGTCGTGCCAGGCCTGCCAGTCGGCGGCGAACGTCGAGGTGCGGTCGGTCGTGGTGGTCATGGCGGTCCTCCCAGGTCGATCTGTCGAGCGGTGGTCGGTCAGGAGACGGCGACGAGGTCGTCGGCGGCGTCCCGGGTGCGGCCGAACGCGGCGGCGGGCGGCAACCCGAGGTGCTCGCGCAGCGTGGAGCCCTCGTAGGACGTGCGGAACGAGCCGCGCTCCTGGAGCAGCGGGACCACGCGGTCGACGAACTCGTCGAGGCCGTGCGGCGTGAGGTGCGGGACGAGGATGAACCCGTCGGAGGCGTCCTCCTGCACGTACCGGTCGATCTCGGCGGCGACGTGCTCCGGGGTGCCCACGAACGAGTGGCGGCCGATCACCTGGATGACGAGCTCGCGGATCGAGAGCCCCTTGGCCTCCGACAGCGCCCGCCACTGCGCGGCGACGGCGAGCGGGTCCTTGAAGAACCCGGCCTTGCCCTGGGTGATGGAGGGCGCGTCCACGACCGGGTCGACGTCGGGGAGGGGGCCGTCGACGTCGTACGCCGACAGGTCCTGGTTCCACACCTGCTCGACGAACGCGCGGGCGACGCTCGGCCGGATCTGCTGGTGCTGGATCTCCCGCAGCCGCTCCTCGGCCTCCGCGGCCGTGTCGCCGAGCACGAACGACGAGCCGGGGAGGATCAGCAGGTCCTCGGGCCGGCGGCCGTAGCGGGCGAGGCGGCCCTTGACGTCCGCGTAGAACGCCTGGCCGTCGGCGAGCTCGGTGTGCCGGGAGAACACCGCGTCGGCCACCTGCGCGGCGAGCTCGCGGCCGCCGTCCGAGTCGCCCGCCTGGATGATCACCGGGTGCCCCTGCGGGGGGCGCGGCAGGGACGGGACGGCCTCGATGTCGACGATCCGGCCGCCGGAGCGGACGGTCGAGAGCGACCCGGTGCGCACGAACTCGCCGCTCGCCGCGTCGGCGCGCAGCGCGTCCGGTGCCCACGCGTCCCACAGCGCGCGGGCGGTCTCGACGACCTCACGGGCCCGCTCGTACCGGTCCGCGTACGGCAGGTAGCCGCCGCGGCGGAAGTTCGCCCCGTGGAACGCGTCCGACGACGTGACGACGTTCCACGCCGCCCGGCCGGCCGAGAGGTGGTCGAGCGTCGCGAACTGGCGGGCGAGCTCGTACGGGTCGTTGAACGTCGCGTTGATGGTGCCCGCGAGGCCGACGTGGGTCGTGACCCCGGCGAGCGCCGCGAGCACGGCGTACGTGTCGGGGCGGCCGACCACGTCCTGGTCGACGAGCAGCCCGCGGTGCTCGCGCAGCCGCAGGCCCTCGGCGAGGAAGACGAAGTCGAAGAGCCCGCGCTCCGCGGTCGCCGCGAGGTGCTGGAAGGACGCGAACGCCGACTGCGTCTCCGCCTGGTGGCTGGGGTCGGTCCAGACGGTGTGGTGGTTGACGCCCGGGAAGTGGGCGGCGAGGTGGATCTGCTTCTGGGGCATGACGGGGGTCGCTCTCAGGTGAGGGGGCGGGTCAGCGCGTCGTCGCGTAGCGGCTGGCGGGGCGGGCCAGGCCGAGCGCGTCGCGCAGGGTGCCGGTGGGGCCCGGCTCGACGAGGAGGCCGCGCTCACGGAGCAGCGGGGCGACGCCGTCCGCGAGCAGCGGGAGGTCGGTGGCGTGGGCGAGCGAGCGGACCGTGACGCCGTCGGCGCCCGTGCGGGCCACCAGGTCGACGAGCCCGTCGGCGACGCTCAGGACGCCACCCACGAGCTCGATCGCCGTCGCGGGCCGCCGCGTGAGGTCGTCGAGCGCGCGCAGCCGGGCGCCGGCCTCGCTGTCCACCGCGCCGAGCAGCACGTCGGCGTCCACGAGCACCGTCACCTCCGCCGGGTCACGACCGGCGTCCGCGACCGCGGTGCGGACGGCCTCGACGCGGGCGGGCGTCCGGTCGTCGACCGCGAGGCGCACCACGTCCGCGCGCCGTGCGGCCAGCGCGAGGGCATGCGGGTCGTCGCCGCGCAGCACCACGACCGGGCGGCCCTGCGGCGACCTGGGCGTGATCGACGCGCCGTGGACCGAGAAGAACTCGCCGCTGAACTCGATCGCGTGGACGCGGTCCCGGTCGATGTACCGGTCGGCGGCCTCGTCGAGCACGATCGCGTCGTCCTCCCACGAGTCCCACAGCCGGGTGACGACCTCGAGCACGTCGTCGGCCTCGCGCCACGCGGCGTCGAGGTCCCGGGGTGTGCGCTCGTCGTACCGGCGTGCCTCGTCGTCCGCGCCGTCGGTGCCCGCGGGGGCGGCGATGCCGACCTGCACCGCACCCCTGCCGAGGCTCACGTGGTCGACCGTCTGGACCGCCTTGCCGACGTGGAACGGCTCCAGGTACGTCACCGGCACGACGGGCGCCAGGCCCGTGCGCGTCGTCACCGGGCCGAGCAGCGACGCGACGCCGACCGCATCCAGCCCGCCGACGAGCGCTCCCGGCTGCTCGCGCACCGGCGCGCTCGTGTCGTCGAGCACGACGAGCGTCGCGCCCGCCCGCTCCGCGTGCCCCGCCAGCCGCACCCAGTACGGGGCGGTGAACACCTGGCCGGCGTCGGCGTGCGGCAGCCGCCAGGCCGCCGGGTGGACCCCCGCGCCGGACAGCTCGACGGCGAGGCGGAAGGGACGTGCGCGACTCATGCGGTTCCTCCATCGGCCCTGGCAGGAGCACCCGCACCCGGCTCTGACCTGCTCGAGCTGGGGGGTTGCTGCGACGTCGACGAGCCAGGTCTCTCGGTCGCTCGGGATGGGCGCGCGCAAGATACGAACCCGAACCCGTCCTGCCTAGCGTTCGGCCCGGTCGTCCTGCGATCCGAGACGGGCTAGACCCCGAGGAGCCACCGCAGCGTCCGTGCGTTGCGCACCGCGTTCCCCCCGCCGTCGTTGTTGAAGTACGCGAGCACGTCACGGCCGCCGTCCTGCCACTCACGCATCCGGTCCGCCCACCAGCGCAGGTCGTCGTCCGAGTACGAGCCGGCGTACAGGTGGTCGTGGTCCGGTCCGTGCAGCCGGACGTACACGAACGGCGCCGTCGCGCGGACCACGCACGGGAGCCGGGCGCCGCTCATCACGACGTAGGCGGAGCCGTGGCGTTCGAGGAGCGCGTACACGGCGTCGTCGTGCCACGACGGGTGCCGCAGCTCGACCGCGACCCGCACCCAGTCCGGGAGCGTGCCGAGGAACCAGTCGAGGCGGGCGTCGTCGCGCTGCTGGTCGGGCCGCAGCTGCACCAGGACCACCTCGCGCTTGTCGCCCAGCTCGTGCCACGACCGGGCGATCCGTTCCGACCACGCCTCCGGCGCGTACAGCCGTTTCGCGTGCGTCAGCCCGCGCGACGCCTTGACCGACATGCCGAACCCGGGCGGGAGCCGTCGTCGCCAGGACGCGAACGCCGACTGGCGCGGCCACCGGTAGAAGCTCGCGTTGAGCTCGACGGTGTCGAACTCGCTCGCGTAGACCCCCAGGCGGTCCCACGCGGGCATCCCGTGCGGGTACAGGACGCCGTCCCAGTGGTCGTACGACCACCCCGAGGTGCCGACGCGGATCGTCATGCCCCCGAGGGTGCGCCCGTCAGAGCTGCTTCGCGAAGCAGAGCGAGGTGAGATCGCCCACGTACGGCCCGAACGGTGCGACCGGGCGGTACCCGCCCGACACGTACAGCGTGATGGCGGCCGGCTGCCGGATGCCCGTCTGGAGCACGATGCTCGTCAGGCCGTGCGCGCGGGCGTCGTCCTCCACCACCGCGAGGAGCGCGCGGGCCGCGCCTGTGCCGCGGGCCGTGTCGTCGACGAACAGCTTCTTCAGCTCGCCCGACCCCGCCGGGTAGCCGTCCCTCCCGGCCCGGAGCGCCGCGGTGCCGACTGCCCGGCCGTCCACGCGCGCGACGACCGTGGACAGGACGCCGACGCCCTGCTGCGCGTCGTCCGCCTCGTAGCCGATGCCCTCCTCGACCTCCGCGACGTAGGCGGGGTACCGGACGGAGTTCCACGCCCACATCGCCCGGCGGAGCTCTGCGGCCTCCGGGTGGTCCCACGGGACGTGCTCGACGGTGACCGTCGGGCCGGTGCGCTCGTCGCGGCGCACCCGGGGTGCGGCGCCGAGCACCTTCTCGAAGCAGCGGGAGTCGACGACGTCGACGTACTCGCCGAAGTTGTCGATCGGCAGGTAGCCCGCCCGCAGGTACAGGCCGATGGCCTCCGGCTGCAGCACACCCGTCTCGAGGACCAGCCGCAGCCAGCCGAGCCCCGCGGCGATCCGCTCGAGCTCCGCGAGGACCACGCGGGAGTGGCCGCGACCACGGTGGTCCGGGTGCACGAACATGCGCTTGAGCTCGCCGGTGCCCGCGCCGAGGTCCACCGAGGCGTCACGGATCGCGCCGCACGCCACCGGCTCGCCGTCGACCCGCAGCAGCACCATCGCGGCGATGCCCTCGCCGGTCATGGTGTGGCCGATGTCGTCGTCGCCGTAGCGGTCCCGCAGCTCCGCCTGCTGAGCCGTGCGGAGCCGGGCGGCGTCCGCGTCGTCCCAGTCGACGACGGCCAGCTCGACGGAACCCGTGGTCGTGCTCATGCCGGGCCTCAGCCGACGAGGGCGTGCAGGACCGACGTGAAGAACCGCAGCCCGTCCGTTCCCGTGCGGGGACCGTGCGCACCGTCGGGGCCGAAGCCCTGCTCCACGGCGTGCTCGGGGTGCGGCATGAGACCGACGACGTTGCCGGCCGCGTTCGTGATGCCCGCGATGCCGCGGCGCGACCCGTTCGGGTTCACGTCCTGGTAGCGGAACACGACCCGGCCCTCACCCTCGAGCTCGTCGAGGGTGCGCTCGTCGGCGACGTACTGGCCGTCCTGGTTCTTGAGCGGGACCGTGATCCGCTCGCCCTGCTGGTAGTCCCGCGTCCAGGCCGTGTCGACGTTCTCGACCGACAGCACCTGCTCGCGGCAGACGAAGTGCAGGTGGTCGTTCTTGATCATCGAGCCGGGCAGCAGGTGCGCCTCGGTGAGGACCTGGAATCCGTTGCAGATGCCGAGCACCGGCAGGCCCTTGCCCGCGGCCTCGACGATCTCGCCCATGACCGGCGCGAACCGGCTGATCGCCCCGGCCCGCAGGTAGTCGCCGTACGAGAAGCCGCCGGGCAGCACCACGGCGTCGACCCCGTGCAGGTCGGCGTCGGCGTGCCACAGGCTGACCGCCTCGGCACCGGCCAGGCGGACCGCGCGGGCGGCGTCCCGGTCGTCGAGCGTGCCGGGGAAGGTGACGACGCCGATGCGGGCCATCAGGCGCCGACCTGCGCGTCCGTGTCCTCGTACACCGCCACGACGTCCTCGATCACGGGGTTGGACAGGACCTGCTCACCGGCGGCGCGCGCGGCGGCGAGGACCTCGTCCGTCACCGGGCCGTCCACCTCGAGCTCGAACCGCTTGCCCTGGCGCACGGCGGCGAACTGGCCGAAGCCCAGCCGCGGCAGCGCACCGGCGACGGCCTTGCCCTGCGGGTCGAGGATCTCGGGCTTCGGCATGACGTCGACGACGACTCGTCCCACGGGTGTGCTCCTGTGTTCGCGCGGCGGTGGGGGGTCGGCGGTCAGTGTAACCAGTCGGGCCGGGGGCCCTCCGCGGTGTCCGCGGCGGTCATCCAGGGAGGTCGGGTGCCGGTTCCGGGCCGCTGCCCGCAGAGAGCGCCGGGCCGCTGCCCGCCGCGAGCGAGACCAGCCCCGTCCGGTGCTGGTCGACCAGGGGGGCGCGGCCCGTCCACGCGATGCGGCGGAGATCCGCCCATGCGAGGTCCGACGGTCCGCGGGACGCGAACCGCCACGTCACGACGCAGGCGGGCAGCAGCGCGACCATGGCGACCGCGACGAGCGCACCGGCCCACAGGTCGATGCGCCCGGTGGCCTCCGCGCCGAGGTCGACGAGGGTCAGCGCGACTGTCAGGGTCAGGCTGGCCGTGCGCCGCACACCGAGGCCGACGAGCCGGCGTGCCGGCTGGACCGGCCGGAGCGGGACCTGCCGCTGCAGCCGTCGAACGGCCAGCCAGGCCGCGAGCGCCCCGACGAGCAGCGCGAGCGTCAGCACTCCGAGCAGCGTCCCGACCGTGCCGTTCCGGACGAGGCTCGCGGTCTCGAAGCACCCGCCCCCGTCGTCGGGCGGCGCGCACGCGACGGTCGCCAGGCGCCGCGGGGCGAGTAGCCACGCGACGGTCGCCGCCGAGGCGAGCACCCCGGCGACGACGAGCATCGCCAGGGCCCCCGCGCGTGCGGTGACCCGGTCCCGAGGCACCCACTCGTAGACGCGGGTCCCGTCGACGAGCGGTTCACCCTGCAGCGGCACCAGGTGCTTGCGCCGGGAGGACTCGAGGCGCCCGGGACCGGTCGCCAGCGACACCACCGCCATCATGGCGAGGAAGAGACCGATGAAGGACCAGTGCACGTCCCCGGACACGAACCGCTGCGTCAGCACCATGACGACGATCGCCGCGGCCGGCCCGCGGAGCGCGACGCGGAGCCCGAAGAGCCGGCCCTCCAGGTCGTCCGCGGCCCACGCGCGGTACCGGACGGGGATGCGGCGGTCGAAACCCACGTACAGCACGTAGTCCCGGAGCGGCGGGCGGGTGCGCCACCGGGTCGCCCAGCCGGCCGCGACGAGCCCGGCGGCGGAGCGCACGTCCAGGCGGGTCGCGCCGGGCGAGGCCAGGTCCGCGACGAGTGCCTGGACCTCCGCACCCCGGGCGACCCGCCAGCGGCGCGGGTACGCGCGCAGCCAGAACGCCACCGAGCGCTCGAACCGCGGGTCCGGGCCGGTCATCGGTCCTCCTCCAGGTGGACGTACGGCTGGAAGTGCCCGACCTCGCGCCGGTCGCCGAACAGGTGCTCCCGGATCGACTCGCGCCGGACGAGGGCCCGGACCAGGTCCACGACGGCGAGCACGACGGCGACGGCCACGACGAGGACGGTGTCGGGCGCGCCCCACAGGCCGAGCGACGCCCCGCCCCACCAGCCCGCGAGCAGGACGACGACGGGGACCACGACGCCGAGCACCGCGTAGCGGACCGGGAACCAGCGGCCGTCGAGGTCGGCGCCGAGCCAGTCGTCGTACGCGGCGGCGGGGCGCCGGCGCAGCAGCCGGTAGCGCAGGACCACCGCGAGCGGCGGACGGGCACCGGGACGGGAGGACGTCATGACGCACCTCCGAGGGCCGGCCGGCGCGCTGCCGGTCCGTCGCCGAGCGCCCGATGCGCGCGCTCGGCGAGCGCGGCCAGCCGGAGCGTCTCCGCCCGGACGGCGGCCAGGCCCGCGGGCGTGAGCCGGTAGTAGCGGCGCATCCGCCCGTCGACGACGACCTCGCCCGACGCCTCCGCGTACCCCGCCTCGACGGCACGGTCGAGGATGCCGTACAGCGTCCCGGCGCCGAGCCGCACCTGCCCGTCGGACAGGGCCCGGACGGCCTGCACCACGCCGTAGCCGTGCCGCGGCTCCTCGCCGAGGACCACGAGGACCAGGTAGGCCTGCTCGCTCATCCGGAACGTCACGGCATCACCCACAGGGCCTGCGGCTTCTCGACCCGGGGCGGCCGGCCGATCGAGGCACGGACGAGGTCGACGGCCACGATCCGCGCGTCGTCGGGCAACCGGCGGGACCGCAGCCAGATCGCGACCGCGGCGGGGAGCACCGCGACGGACAGTGCGGCACCGGCGAGCGACATGGGTGCGCCGAGGATGCCCGTGGCCTCGAGCACGGCCGACGCGACGACCGCGAGGAGCACCAGGGCGAACCCCGCGGGCGCGAGCGGCTGGAGGCGCACGACCACACGGTCAGGCTGGTCCGGCGGGTCGGCCAGCGACCGGCGCTGGCACCACACCGCGACCGCCGCGGCGACGAGGCCGACGAGCGTCGCGACGGCGAGCACACGCGGGACGACGACGTCACGCGCCGCCACGGACCCGAACCAGCCGTCCGTCGTCCACGCGATCGCCGACCAGACCCCCGCGCAGACCGCCACGGCACCGAGCAGCACACCGGCGCCGTCACGAGCCCGCAGCCGCCGGCGCGGGACCTGCACGCGGACGCACCCGTCGCCCGCTCCTCGCCCCGGTCGGGGACCGAGGTTGTGCACCAGGGCGGATCGACGCAGGCTCACGGGATCCACCAGGAGGGCCATGGCGACGTTGATCGCCGCGAACACGAACGCCCACCCGGCAGCGAGCCGCGGGTCGTTCAGGAGTGACGACCCCACCACCATGACAGTGGGCGCGCTCGGCCGGGCTGCTCGTCGCCACCGGTAGCGCGGGGCCTGGATGTCGTTCCAGGCCCACGACGCGTACTCCGGAGGAACGCGTGTACCCAGGGTGAGGTACCCGAGGTACGGCACGAGCGGCGGGCTCAGGCGTCGACGTGTGGCGAGCCCGCCGCGGACGAGACCCACCGCCGCCGCGACGTCGAGCCTGCGCGCGCCCGGGGCGGCGAGGTCGGTCAGGACGGCCGCGAGCTCCGCGCCACGCTGCGCGCGCCAGTCGGAGGGGTAGGACCGGAGCCAGAACCGCACCGACCGCGCGAACGACTCGTCCGCGGTCCGGGTCACGGCCGGCCGCCGAGAGCCAGCCGCAGCCGCGGCGCCGGCTCGCTGATCTGCGAGGTCACCGCGAACATATATCGCGCGGCGATACATCCGGACAAGACGGATCTCATCGGACGACCCCGACGGGTGACGGGCCGCCACCCGCACGCAGGGGCGGCGAGAAGCCTCGACCCACGGCGTCGTCGCGCGCCGGGTCAGCGCGCATGCGCGGCCAGCCGTCGCTCGAGCCGCCGTCACAGCGCCCGGTGCGCCCACCCGCCACCGACGAGCGTCCCGGCGACCGGCATCGACCGCAGCGCCCCGGGCGTCCCGGCGAGCGCCACAGGGTCCTCGTCGAGCACCGCGAGGTCGGCCCGGTCCCCGACGCGCAGGCCGAGCGGCCGCTCGTCGACGGACGAGGCGAGCGCGGCCAGCACGTCGATCCGCTGCTCGGGGTGCCAGGCCTGGCGCCCGTCGCGCGCCCGCCACACGGCGGCGTCGATCGCGGCCCACGGGTCGAGCGGGGCGACGGGCGCGTCGGACCCGAGCGCGAGCTTCACCCCGGCCCGCTGCAGGTCGCCGAACGCGAACGCGCGGCCGGTGCGGCCGGCCCAGTGGTGGTCGGCGACGTCGCGGTCGTCCATCGCGTGCTCGGGCTGCACGCTCGCGACGACGTCCAGCCGGGCGAACCGCGCGACGTCCTCGCGGGTGAGCAGCTGGGCGTGCTCCACGGACCCGTGCGCACCCGTGGCGGCGAACGCGTCGAGCGCGAGCCCGTTGGCGGCGTCGCCGATGGCGTGGATCGCGCAGCGCAGGCCGTGCGCGCGGGCGTACGCCATGAGCGGGACGAGCCGCTCGGGCGGCACGGCGAGCACGCCGCGGCTGGTCGTGCCCGGGTAGGGGTCGTGGCAGTAGGCGGTCCGGGTGTTGAGCGACCCGTCGGTGATGACCTTGAACGGGCCCTGCTCGACGAGGTCGGCGACCCGGTCGCCGGTGTGCAGGTCCTCGCGGACCACGCGGTCGAGGTGCTCCTCCCAGACGCCGGCACGGACGCGGACGGCCGGGGTGGGCCGGCGACGCCAGACGGCAAGGTTGTCGGCGAGCTCGAGGTCGACGACGCCGACCACGCCCCGCGTCGCGGCGACGCGCAGCGCGTCGGCGACGAGCGCGTCCGCGACGGCGTCGGGCACGTGGTCGACGACGCCCTGCAGCGGGAGCCACTCCGACTCCCGCAGCAGCCCGGTGGGGTGCGTGACGCCGAGGAGCCGCAGGCCCGCCGACGACGCCCACGCGCAGTGCAGGTCGCCGGACACGAGCACGACGGGCACCTCGCCGGCCACCTCGTCGAGCAGGCGGGCGGTCGGCTCGTCGGGCCACAGCGCGTCACGGAACCCGGCGCCGACGAGCGCGAGCCCGGGCGGCGGCGGGCCGCCGGCACCGTCGGCACCACCGTCGGCACCGGGAGCCAGCCGCCGGGCGACGAGCGCGGCCGCCTCCGCCGCGGACCGGGCGCCGGACACGTCGAGCCGGCGCCGCGCGAGGGCCCACTGCGTGAGGTGCGTGTGCGCGTCCCAGAGCCCGGGGACGACCGTGCGCCCGTCGAGCGCGACGCGTTCCACCCGCGGTCCGGCGCGGAGCTCGGTGCCGATCGCGGCGACGCGGCCGTCGCGCACCAGCACGTCGACCTGCCCCGTGTGGCCGACCCGTCGCGCACCCGTCAGGACCACCGGGTGATTTGTCCCAATTGTGATGTCGCTCACACCCTTGATCTCGCTAGCGTCTCCCTGAGAGCACGGTAGGGGGATGCACCATGACCGGCTACGACCCACTCTTCCTGGGACCCGACGTCCCGCTGCCCGTGGTGCCGCGCGAGGTGCGCGTGCTGCCGTCGACGCACTTCACCGTGCAGCTCGACCCGGTGCGCAGGCTCGCCGCGGCCACGTCGGTGAACATCGACGGCAACCGGCTCGTGTCGCTGCCCCGGGTGGACAAGTGGGTGTTCGACAGGCGCGTGCCCGAGTCCGAGCAGACCGGCCCGCACGTGTACGACCACAACGACCTCGACCGCGGCCATCTCGTGCGACGGCAGGACCCGATCTGGGGCGCGCCCGCCGAGGCCCAGCAGGCCAACATCGACACGTTCACGTTCGCGAACGCCGCCCCGCAGGCCGCCAAGTTCAACCAGGGCAAGGAGCTGTGGGTCGGGCTCGAGGACCACGTGCTCCTCTACGCGGGGAACTGGCACCACCGCGTGAGCGTGTTCACCGGGCCCGTCCTCCTCGACACCGACCCTGTCTACCGCGGGTGCGGGATCCCCCGGCAGTTCTGGAAGGTCGCCGTCTGGACGGTCCCCGCGGACGAGCCCGGCGTCACCCCGGACCCCGGCACGGATCCCGGCACGGATCCCGTCGAGGACGTCCCCGACTACCCGTTCGACGCCGACGACGGCGCCACCTCCCACCACGAGCCCGACTCCGACCCCGCCGAGGCACGGCCGTTCACGGAGCGGCGACCCTTCACCGAGCGCCGGCCCTTCACCGAGCGGCGCCCCTTCACCGAGCGGCGCCCCTTCACGGAGGGCGCCGAGCGCAAGCTCGTCTCCGCCGCGTTCCTCCTCGACCAGTCCCCGCTCATCTCCGGCCTGGACCTCGACGAGGCGGTCCGCGCCGCCCGCGAGGCCGACGCTCCCCCACCCCTCGGACCGTTCCGGACGTTCCAGGTCCCGGTCTCGACGGTGGCCACCCTCACCGGGCTCGACCTCGGCCCGGTCGTCGCGGCCGACGTGCTCGCCGGGCAGCCGACGCCGGAGGGCCGTCAGGCGTGGATCACGCTGGCGGAGCCGGAGGACGCGGTCCTGTACTGACCGGACCGCCGGCCTCGCGGCCGGCCTGACGCCGCAGCGGCACCACCATCGGCGTGCCCGTCTCCGGGTCGGGCACCACCCGGCTGGCCAGGCCGAACACCTCCTGCACGAGCGGCTCGGTCACGACGTCCTCCGGGCGCCCCTGCGCGACGACGCGCCCGTCCCGCATGGCGACGAGGTGCGTGGCGTACCGGGCGGCCTGGTTGAGGTCGTGCAGCACCGCGACGAGCGTGCGGCCCTCCGCGTGCAGGCGCGCGCACAGGTCCATGACCTCGACCTGGTGGGCGATGTCGAGGAACGTCGTGGGCTCGTCGAGCAGGAGCAGGTCGGTCTCCTGCGCGAGGGCCATCGCGAGCCACACCCGCTGCCGCTGCCCGCCGGACAGGTCGGAGACGAACCGCTCGCGCAGCTCGTCCACCTCGGTCGCGCGCAGGGCCACGTCGACGGCCCGGGCGTCGGCCGCGGACCACTGCCGCAGGATCCCCTGGTGCGGGTACCGGCCGCGGGCCACGAGGTCGCCGACGGTGATCGCCTCGGGCGCGATCGGCCCCTGCGGCAGGAGGGCGAGCCGCTTGGCGACGTCCTTGCTCCGCATCCGGTCGATCGGGGTGCCGTCCAGCAGCACCCGGCCGGCGCGCGGCGTCAGGGTGCGGGCGAGCGCGCGCAGCAGCGTCGACTTGCCGCACCCGTTCGGCCCGATGATCACGGTGAACGACCCGGGCGCGACCGTGAGGTCGAGGTCCCGGGCGACGACGAGCCGGTCGTACGCGAGGGTGAGCCCGTCGGCGACCAGGGGGCTGGTGATGGCGCTCATGCGGCGCTCCTCCTCCACTCACGGACCAGCAGGAACGCCAGGTAGATGCCGCCGAGCCCCGCCGTGACGATGCCGACGGGCAGCTGCTGGTCGGGCACGGCGTACTGCGCGACGAGGTCGGCGACGACGAGCACCGCCGCACCGGTGCAGGCCGCCGCGACGAGACCCGGCCCGCTCGACCGGGTCAGGCGGCGCGCGATCTGCGGCGCCGTCAGGGCGACGAAGGCGATCGGCCCGCACACGCTCACGGCCGCCGCCGTCAGCAGCACCGCGACGAGCACCGCCCGGGTGCGGGTGCGGTCGGTCCGGACCCCGACGGCGGTCGCGGCCTCGTCACCCATCTCGACGACCTGCAGCGACCGCGTCAGCAGCAGCGCGAGCGGCACCAGGACGACGAGCGCGGCCACGATGAGCCGCACGTCGGCCCAGGTGCGGGCGGCGAGGCTTCCGTTGAGCCACTGGGCCATGACCATCGCGTCCTCGCGGGACGCCCGGGCGAGCGCGAGCTGGACGAACGCGAGGGCCATCGCCCCGACGGCGATGCCGACGACCACGAGCCGCTGCGGCCGGGAGAACCCGCTGCCCGACCCGAACCACACGACCGCGACCGCGACGAAGGCGCCGACCACCGCACCCACCGGCACGGGCACGACCCCGGGCCAGACGAGCCCCGCGGCCGCCGCGCCTGCCGCCGCACCCGCGCCGAGCCCGATGACGTCGGGGCTGCCGAGGGGGTTGCGGGTCACGGACTGGAACATCGCCCCGGACACCGCGAGCGCCGCCCCGGCCCCCGCCCCGACGAGCAGCCGCGGCAGGCGCGTCGTCCAGAGCACCCAGTCCTGGATCCTCGTGCCGTTCCCGGCGACCACGGCGGGCAGCTCGGACAGCGGGATCCCGAGCTCCCCGAGCGTGAGCGTGACCAGGGCCGCGAGCACCGCGACGACGAGCGCGACGGCGCACACCACGAGCGGCCGGCGCCGCCAGACGAGCACCACGCCCCGGTCGTCGTCGGGCCCGCTCCCGACGCGCACGGTCCGCGGCCCGGCCGTCGGCCGGGTGTCCACGGCCGCACTCACAGGGCCACCCGCCCGCGTCGCACCGCGGCGATGAGGAACGGCGCCCCGACGAACGCGGTCACCGCGCCGACCATGAGCTCGCCGGGCCGCGCCACGACCCGGCCGACCACGTCGGCGGCGAGCAGCAGCACCGGACCGAGCAGCGCGCAGTACGGCAGGAGCCAGCGGTGGTCCGACCCGGTGAAGGACCGCACCACGTGCGGCACGGCGAGCCCGACGAACGCGATGGGACCGCACGCCGCCACGGCCGCGGCGCACAGGACCGTCGCGACAGCAGCGCCGAGCAGCCGGGTCCGGCCGGCCCGCAGCCCGAGCGACGTGGCGGCCTCGTCGCCGAGCGCGAGCGCGTTGAGCGGCCGGGCCAGCAGGACGCACAGCACCAGGCCGACGACGACGAACGGGGCGATCTCGCCGACCGTGCCGGGCGGCCGTCCGGCGAGCGACCCGACGACCCACGCCCGGTAGGAGTCGAACACCTCGGGCCTCGCGAGGGAGATCGCCTCGACGAGCGCGACGAGCACCGCGGAGACGGCCGCGCCGGCGAGCACGAGCCGCACGGGCGTCGCCCGTCGGCCGCCCGACCCGACCAGGTACACCGCGACCGCCGCGAGCAGCGCACCGGGGATCGCCGCCCACACGGACCGCCCCGCGCCGGCGCCCGCGACCGCCGCGACGACCACGACGGACGCCGCCGCACCCGCGTTGACGCCGAGCAGCCCGGGGTCGCCGAGCGGGTTGCGCGTGAGGCCCTGGATCACGACGCCCGCGACCGCGAGGGCCGCCCCCACCAGCACGCCGAGCTCGGTGCGCGGGATGCGCGACGCGACCACCGTCGACACGTAGGACCCGTCCGGGTGCCGCCACGCGGTCCACACGTCGCCCAGCGGTACGGGCTTCGCCCCGACGGCGATGCTCAGCGCGACCGCGAGCAGCAGCAGCGCCGCGGCGCCGAGCAGCCCGAGCGCGAGCAACGACGCCCGCGAGCCCCGGGCGCGGACCGGGGGGTCGGCGCGCGGGGCTCGCGGGATCGTGGTGGTGCTCATGGGTGCACGGTACGGAAGGCGCCTGGGTCGGGGACTGCCCGTCGGGCGCCCTGCCCGTCAGGCCCCGTCGCTCAGGCCCTGGGCCGTCAGGCCTTGGCCGCGGCCGCGGCGATGAGCGGCACGTAGGCGTCGAGCGCCCACGGCACGCTGAGGGGCGTCGCGACCGAGACGGCCATGCCGAGCTGGCGGTCGAGCATCGGCACGTAGGCACCCCGGGCGAACGCGGGGATCTGCGCGAACAGCGGCTGGGACTCGGTCGCGGCCTGCTCGGTCTCGTCGTTGAACCAGGTGAACAGCACCTGCACGTCGTTCAGCTGGTCGGCGTTCTCCAGGCCGAGCGTCGCGGCGAACGTGCCGGGCGACGCGGTGAGGTTCGCGACCGACGGCGCGAGCGTCATGCCGAGCCCGGTGAGGAGCTCCACGCGCGGGTCGCCCGGCAGGTACACGGCGAGCGAGCCGGGCTCGGTGCCGGCGTAGACGTACGCGAACGTCTTGCCCGCGAGCTCGGGGTTCGCGGCGGCCGCGGCGTCGATCGCGTCCTGGCGCTTCTTCAGCAGGGGCGCGGCCTCGTCGGGCACGCCGAGGGCCTTCGCGGCGATGGTGACCTGGTCGTCGATCGTCGTCTGCCACGGCTCGCCCGGGTACGCGACGACGGGGACGAGCGCGGAGAGCTGGTCGAACGTGGCCTGGTCCAGGCCGGACTGCGGCGCCAGCACCAGGTCGGGGTTCAGCGCGACGATCGCGTCGACGTCCAGCGGGTAGCCCGCGATCGTCTTCGGCAGCTCGGCGCCCTGCTCCTCGACGGCCTCGCGGAACCACGGCTCGTAGCCGTCCTCGTCGCCGCCCCACGTGTCCGCCTCGATCCCCACCGGGACCGTGCCGAGCTCGAGCGCGATGTCCGCGGCACCCCAGCCGAGGGTCACGACGCGCTCGGGCTTCTGCTCGATGGTCGCGGACCCGAGGGTCGACTCGACGGTCACCGGGAACGCGGCGTCGCCGGACGCGTCGGGGCTCGCGCTCGCGTCGTCGGAGCCGGACGAGCCGCTGCACGCGGCGAGGGACAGGGCGACGGCGGTCGCGGTGGCGACGGCGGCGGCGCGGCGCAGGTGGCGCACGGACGTGCTCCGATCGGGGGTCGGTGCGACCGGGCAGGAGCACCGGTCGTGATGAGGCAAGCCTAACCTTGGTCAGGCTTGCCTCGTCACGACCGCACTGTCGGCCGCGTCACACCCGCCCGGACGCGGTCACCCGCGTCAGAGCGCCAGCGGGGAGCCCGTCAGCCGCTCGAACGCGTCGAGGTAGCGGGCACGCGTGCGCTCCACGACGTCGGCGGGCAGGGCCGGCGGCGGGGTGTCGCTCGCCCGGTCCCAGCCGCTCGCGGCCGACGTCAGCCAGTCGCGGACGAACTGCTTGTCGAAGCTCGGCTGCGCGCGACCCGGCTGCCAGCCGTCGGCCGGCCAGAACCGCGACGAGTCCGGGGTGAGCACCTCGTCGCCCAGCGTCACCGCGCCGGTCACCGGGTCCGTGCCGAACTCCAGCTTCGTGTCCGCGAGGATCACGCCCCGCTCGCGGGCGATCGCCTCCGCACGCGCGTAGACGCCGAGCGTGAGGTCGCGCAGCGTCACCGCGGCGTCCTCGCCGACCTGGGCGACGACCGCGGAGAACGGCACGTTCTCGTCGTGGTCGCCGAGCTCCGCCTTGGTCGCGGGAGTGAAGATCGGCTCCGGGAGGCGCGACCCGTCGACGAGCCCGGACGGGAGCGCGATGCCGGTGACCTCGCCCGAGACGCGGTACTCGGCCAGCCCGGATCCGGTGAGGTACCCGCGCACGACGCACTCGACCGGGAACATCTCCAGCCGGCGGCAGACCATCGCGCGGCCGGCGACGGCGTCCGGGACGTCCGTCGACACGACGTGATTCGGCACCAGGTCGGCGAGCTGCTCGAACCACCACAGGCTGAGCTGCGTGAGCACCACGCCCTTGCCGGGGATCCCGGGGCTGAGCACGTGGTCGTAGGCCGACACCCGGTCGCTCGCGACGACGAGCACCACGTCGCCGTGCGCGGCCGAGACCGCCCGGCCCTCCGGGGAGTCGTCCGGCACGTACAGGTCGCGGACCTTGCCGGAGTAGGTGTGCGCCCAGCCGGGCAGGTCGACGGCGGTACCGAGGTCGAGGGTCACCCTCCTAGTGTGGCGTCCGCGACCGGCCGGTCGCGCGGGTCGTCCACCAGGCGAGGAGCGAGCCGACGAGCCTCAGCCCGTCGCGTGGACCGGGCACGTGCTACCGGGCGTCAGGCGGACGCCGTCAGTCGAGCTCGTGCGGGGCGGTCAGCTGGTCCGGGACCGGCAGGCCGACCAGCCGGAGCAGCCGCTCGACGGTCTCCTCGACGAACGTGTCCTGCGGCTCGTCGACGTGCTCGGGCGCGAGGAGCTTGCGCACGCGCGCCGCCCCCACGTCGTCCGTGCCGGCGAGCTCCGCCCACTCGGCGAACCCCTCGGCCTCGGCGTCGAGGTCCACCGGGGCGCTCTCGGCGGGGTCGTCGAAGTAGTCGCGCGGCTGGAAGCCGAGGTAGAACCGGCCGCACCCCTCGGGGGCGGGCCGGTACTCGACCGTCGCGATGTCGCTGTCGTGGATGTCGATCGTCAGGCTCGGCGTCACCGCCGGGTCGCCGCCCCACTCACCGTCGCCGTAGACGAGCGTCTCGAACGCGCCCATGCGTTCCTCCTGGGTCCGGGTCCGGTCAGCCCGCCGCTGCGGCAGCGGCGATGTCGGACCGGTGGTGCGAGCCTGCCAGCGTGATGCGGTCGACGCCCGCGTACGCGGCCGCGCGCGCCGCACCGAGGTCGGCCCCCGTGCCGACGACGGAGAGCACCCGGCCCCCGGCGGAGACGAGCGCACCGTCCGCGGTCGCCGTGCCGGCGTGCAGCACGTGCACGCCGGGCAGGGCGTCGGCGTCGTCGACCCCGCCGATCGGGTCCCCCGAGCGCGGCGACGCGGGGTAGCCCTCGGACGCCACGACGACCGTGACGGCCGCCTCGTCGCGCCACTCCAGCGGCGGGAGCGAGGCGAGGGTGCCGGTCGCGGAGGCCAGCAGCACCCCGGCCAGCGGCGTCGCGAGGCGCGCGAGCACCACCTGCGTCTCGGGGTCGCCGAACCGGGCGTTGAACTCGACGACGCGCAGGCCCTTCGACGTCAGCGCGAGTCCGCAGTACAGGACACCCGAGAACGGCGTGCCGCGGCGGGCCATCTCGGCGACCGTCGGCCTCGCGACGCGGTCGAGGACCTCGTCGACCAGCCCGTCCGGCGCCCACGGCAGCGGCGTGTACGCGCCCATGCCGCCGGTGTTCGGGCCCTCGTCGCCGTCGTGCACGCGCTTGAAGTCCTGCGCCGGGACGAGCGGCACCACGTCCGTGCCGTCACACAGCACGAACAGGGACACCTCGGGGCCGTCGAGGTACTCCTCGACGACCACCCGGCCACCGTCCTTCGCGAGGCAGGCCTCCGCGTGGGCGAGCGCCTCGGCACGGTCGGACGTCACGACCACGCCCTTGCCGGCGGCGAGACCGTCCTCCTTGACGACGTACGGGGCGCCGAACGCGTCGAGCGCGGCGCCGATCTCGGCGGGGTCGGCCACGACGCGCGGCTCGGCGGTCGGCACGCCCGCAGCGGCCATGACCTCCTTGGCGAACGCCTTCGAGCCCTCGAGCCGCGCGCCGTCGCCGGACGGCCCGAAGACGGGGACGCCCGCGGCGCGGACGGCGTCCGAGACCCCCGCGACGAGCGGCGCCTCGGGGCCGACGACGACGAGGTCCGCGGCCAGCTCCGTGGCGAGCGCGGCGACCGCCGCGCCGTCGAGCTGGTCGACCTCGTGCAGCGTGGCCAGCGCGCCGATGCCGGGGTTGCCCGGGGCGGCGTGCAGCGCGGTCACGGCCGGGTCGAGGGACAGGGCGCGGACGAGGGCGTGCTCACGGGCACCGGTGCCGACGACGAGGATCTTCACGGGGGGCGAGCCTACCGAGCGGCTTCGAGGCGTGCGTGACCGTCCACGCGGACGGTCACCTGACGCGCACCCCCTGGCGGTGCCTCGCCCCTGCCGCGAGGTCAGGCGTCGTCGTGGCTCGCCGGGAGCGGCAGGGGAAGGATGTCGAGGTAGATGCGGACCGTGTGGCGGTCCGCCGTCTCGCCGGCCGTCTTGCGCGCCTTCGCCGCGTCGATGTGCTCGGCCATCACCCGCTGCACGTCGTCGATGAGGTCGTGCGCCTCCTGCGGCGTGAGGTCGCTGGTGATCCGGTCGTTGATGACGGAGTCCTCCCAGCCGGGGAGCTCCTCGGGCTGAGACATCCACCGGGTGAGCACCTCGGCACGGTCGGCGACGACCGACTGGAGCAGGGCGCGCGCGGCCGGGGCGGTCGCGGGGTCGCGCAGCATCTGACGGCCGTCGACCGAGAACCCGACGGCCCGCCACCAGCGCTCCCGCCCGCTCGGGTGGTCCGGGTCGTCCTCGACGAAGCCGTGCTTCTCGAGCTGGCGCAGGTGGTAGCTCGTCTGACCGCTGCTCTCCCCGAGCTGCTTGCCGAGCTGCGTGGCGGTGGACGGGCCCTGCTCGCCGAGCAGGTTGTACATCGCGGTGCGCAGCGGGTGCGCGAAGACCTTGAGCGCCTCGGGCCCGATAGGGCGCTCGGCGAACAACGGGGGCTTGCCGTCGGCCATGTGCAGAGATACCTTTGCAGAGTCTTCTTTGCAGAGCGCACTCTGCAAACCATTCTGCAGAACATGCTCTGCAGAAGTTTCTCGTCGATCGTATGCCCTGGAGGACGCCATGACCGAGACCACCACCCGCGAGCCCCTCGGCCGCCGGTTCCACGCTCACCTCACGTCCACCGGGCTCGCGAACCTCGGCGACGGCGTCGTCCAGACGGGCGCCCCGCTCGTCGCCCTGACGCTCACCCGGTCCCCCGCGCTCATCGCCCTCCTCACGGCGGCCGCCTGGCTCCCCTGGCTCGTCGGAGGGCTCATGGCCGGCGTCGTCGTCGACCGGCGCGACCGCCGGCTCACCCGGGCCGCCGCCCTCGGCGTCCGCGCCGCGATCCTCGGGGCCGCCGTCGTCGTCGTCGCCACCGGGCACCTGACCATGCCGTTCCTCGTCGCGCTCAGCCTCGTCTACGGCCTCACCGAGGTGTTCGCCGACCTCGCCGGCGGCGCGATCGTCCCCGACCTCGTGCCCCGGACCCGGCTCCAGGCGGCGAACGGCCGGCTGCTCGCCGTGGAGCAGGTCGCCAACGCCTTCCTCGGCGCACCGATCGCCGGCGCCGTCCTCGCGCTCGGCGCCGGTTGGGTGTTCGGCATCCCCGCGGGGCTCGCCGTCGGCGCCGTCGCGCTCGTGCTGCTCGGCGTCCCCGGCAGCTACCGGCACAGCGCCCCGGCCGACGCCCCCCAGCAGGTCCGAGCGCAGGTCCGCGAGGGCGTCGCGTTCCTGCTCCGGCACCCCGTGCTGCGGCCCGTGCTCATCGGGGGCGGGCTCATGAACATGGCGTCGACCGCGTACTTCTCGGTGTTCGTGCTCTGGGTGGTCGGGAACGGGTCGCGCGTCGGCATGACGCCGCAGAGCTACCCGCTCGTCCTCGCCGTGCTCGCCGTCGGCGCCGTCATCGGGTCCCTGCTCGCCGAGCCGCTCAACCGGGTCGTGCCCGACGTCCGGCTGATGCTCTCCTGCTGGCTCGTGAACGCCGCGCTGCTCGTCGTCCCGGTCGTCGCCCCGACCGTCCCCGCGCTGTGCGTCACCGCCGCGCTGCTCGGCCTGACCAACACGCTCGGCAACGTCATCGGGCAGTCGATCCGGCAGCGGATCGTCCCCGCCGGGATGCTCGGGCGGGTCGGCGGCGCCGGCCGGACCATCTCGTTCGGCCTCATGCCCGTCGGGGCGCTGCTCGGCGGGGCCGTCGCCGAGCAGTGGGGGCTGCCGACGGTGTTCGTCGGGGCCACCGCGCTCTCGGTGCTCGCCGCCGGGTACGTCGCGCTCGTGCTGCGACAGCGGATGGTCGACGAGGCGGAGGCGGCCCTCGTCGGGAGGACCGGTGAGACGACCGGCGCGGGCACTGCCGGCCTCGCGGGCGCTGCCGACCTCGCGGGCACCGACCGGACGGCCGCGACCCGTGTCGCCTCTCCTGCCGGGACGGACGCCGTGGCGGCCGTGGCGGCCTGACCACACCCCTGACGACACCCCTGACGACACGGACGACGGCCGGTCCCGGGAGCTCCCCGGGGCCGGCCGTCGTCGTGCTGCGTGCTGCGTGCTGCGTGCTGCGTGCTGCGTGCTGCGTGCTGCGTCAGGCCAGCAGGTCGTGACGGATGATCGTCGCCTCGCGCCCCGGGCCCACGCCGATCGACGAGATGCGTGTGCCGCTGATCTCCTCGAGGTGCAGCAGGTACTGCTGGGCGGCCTTCGGCAGGTCGTCGAACTCGCGGGCGCCGCTGATGTCCTCGGTCCAGCCGTCCAGGTACTCGTAGACGGGCGTGGCGTGGTGGAAGTCGGACTGGTCGTCGGGCATCTCGTCGAACCGGCGGCCGTCCACGTCGTACGCGACCGCGACCGGGATGCGGTCCCGACCGGTCAGCACGTCGAGCTTCGTCACCACGAGGTCGGTGAGCCCGTTGACGCGGCTCGCGTACCGGACCACCACGGAGTCGTACCAGCCGGTGCGGCGCGGGCGGCCGGTCGTGGTGCCGAACTCGCCGCCCGTCTGCCGCAGCCACTCGCCGTCGTCGTCCAGGAGCTCCGTGGGGAACGGGCCCTCGCCGACACGGGTCGTGTACGCCTTCGCGACGGCGACGACACGGTCGATGCGGGTGGGTCCGACGCCCGAGCCGGTGCACGCACCGCCCGCCGTCGCGGACGACGACGTGACGAACGGGTAGGTGCCGTGGTCGATGTCGAGCATCGTCGCCTGGCCGGCCTCGAACACCAGCGTCTTGCCGGCGTCGAGCGCGCGGTTGAGCAGCAGAGGCGTGTCCGCGACGTACGGGCGCAGCCGCTCGGCGTGCTTGAGCAGCTCCTCGACCGTCTCGTCGACCGTGATCGCGCGACGGTTGTAGACCTTCACCAGCAGGTGGTTCTTGCCCTCGAGAGCGCCCTCGACCTTCTGGCGCAGGATGTTCTCGTCGAACAGGTCCTGGATGCGGATGCCGACACGGTTGATCTTGTCCGCGTACGTGGGGCCGATGCCGCGGCCCGTCGTGCCGATCCGGCGCTTGCCGAGGAAGCGCTCCGTGACCTTGTCGACCGTGCGGTTGTAGGGCGCGATCACGTGCGCCGCCGACGACACCACGAGCGCGGACGTGTCGACGCCCCGGCCCTCGAGCGCGTCGATCTCCTCGAACAGCACCTCGATGTCGACCACCACGCCGTTGCCGATCACCGGGACGACGCCCGGCGAGAGGATCCCCGACGGGAGCAGGTGCAGCGCGTACTTCTCGCCGCCGATGACCACGGTGTGGCCGGCGTTGTTGCCGCCGTTGAACTTCACCACGTAGTCGATCTGCGAGCCGAGCTGGTCGGTCGCCTTGCCCTTGCCCTCGTCGCCCCACTGGGCGCCGAGCACCACGACGGCCGGCATCTGATCACCACTTTCCACCCTGCCTGCGGTCGGGATCCGCGGCGGAAGCATCGTCGCTGGCACGTGGACCCGGGCACGGGCGGCAGTGACCCAGTACCTCCGAGAGGGTACCGGACGGTCAACATCCGGTCATGGCCGGTCCACAGCCCGGCGGTCGGCCGGGGCGACGCGGTCAGCCCGTGCGCGGTGCGGTCAGCGCAGCTCGGCGACCTCGGCCGCCGACGTGCCCGAGTCGACGAGGAACTGCGCGCACCGCTCGGCCTCCTCGCCCTCCCCGATCGCCTCCGCGGCCTCGGACAGGGCCAGCAGCGCCCGCAGGAACCCCTGGTTCGGCGCGTGGGCCGCCGGGATCGGGCCGCGCCCCCGCCAGCCCGAGCGGCGCAGGGCGTCGAGCCCGCGGTGGTAGCCGGTCCGCGCGTACGCGTAGGCCGCGACGGGGTCGCCGTCGTCCGAGAGCGCCCGCTCCGCCAGCAGCGCCCAGACGAGCGAGGACGCCGGGGCGACCCCGACCACGTCGCGCGGCGACGAGCCCGACGCGAGGGCCGCGCGCGCGTCGCCGTCGGGCCCGTCGACCGGGAGAAGCGTGGGGGCGGGACCGTCCAGGAGGTTCTCGTGGCTCATGCCGCCAGTCTCCCCCAGCGTGGGGCCGTCCGGGCCGTTCGCGTATCCGGGCGATCTGGACACATGTCCGTCCCGAGGCCCGTTCCGGGTGCGGACCCGTGGGAGCGCAACTACAGTCGACCCGCCGACACCCCCCGGTCGGCGCCCGCTGCCCCAGCTGGGCACCCTCGAGCCCGGGTGACCACGATGATCGAGATCTCCACGTCCTCGACGACCACCACCCTGGCCGTCTCCGGTGACCTGGACCTGGCCGAACGCGACCAGTTCCCCGAGATCGCCGCGCGAGTGGTCGGCCTGCGCCGCCAGCTCCTCGTGATCGACATGTGCGGCGTCACGTTCATGGACTCCACCGGCGCCGCGTTCCTCATCTCGCTCGCCGACGCCGGCCGCAAGCGCGGCGGCGCGACCGTGCTGCGCGGCGCCGACTCCCGGGACCTGTTCGTCCTGGAGATCTGCGGTGCGCTCGAGCTGTTCCGGGTGGACGCCGACCACAGGTGCACGGAGATCGCCGGTGCCTCCGGGTTCGTCCGGCCGGACGGGGCACCGACGCCCGCCTGAGCGTCCGCCCCCGCGGCGGTCTGCTCGTGCGGCGCGCGTTCGACGCTGCCTTGTCGCGCGTTCAGCGCTGCCCGGTCGCGCGCGTTCGGCGCTCTCTTGTCAGCGCCCCGCCGGGGGCAGCGCGCCCGGCCGCACCTTGGCCCATACGAGCTTGCCGCCGCGCGACTGCCGCCAGCCCCAGTCGGCGAGCCGCTCGACGATCTGCATGCCGAACCCGCCGACGCGCCCGGGGTGCCCGTCGGTGGTGACCGGCGGCGCCGGGTTGCCGTCCTCGACCTCGATGCGCAGCCCGTCACCCGTGTCGTACAGCTGCAGGGACACGTGCCCGTACCCGTGCAGCACGGCGTTCGCGACGAGCTCGGAGACGACCAGCTCGGCGTTCGCGGCCTCCGGGATGTCCCATGCCTGGCAGGTGCGCACCACGGCGTGCCGGGCGCGGCCGATGGACGCGGGCTCGCTCGGCAGCGACCACCGCCGACGACGCGGGCTGCGGGCGCGCTCGAGCTGGTCACGCGGGTCCGGCACCCGCACGACGACGACCGCGACGTCGTCCTCCGGGTGGTCCGCGAGCCGCGAGAGCAGCTCCTCGCCGATCCCCGCCGCGTCGAGCGCCGTCACGTGCGCGGCGACACCCGCGAGCGCCGCGAGGCCCTCGCGCAGGCCCCGGTCGCGGCGCTCGATGAGGCCGTCCGTGTAGTAGACGAGGAAGTCGCCCGGCACCAGGTCGACCACGGCGGTGCTCCGGCCGTGGCCGCCGAACCCGATGAGCGGACCGCCCGCGCCCCGCAGCTCGGTGGCCTGGCGGTCGCGCACGTGCAGGACGGGCAGGTGCCCGGCCCGGGAGTACTCGAGGTGCCAGCCGGCGGCGGACCGCGTCAGGGTCGACAGGACCAGCCCGGCCGAGCGCGGGATCCGCATGCCCGTCACGAGCTGGTCGACGCGCTCCAGGACGGGCCCGGGAGCGGTGATGTCGAACGCGTACGACCGGACCACGGAGCGCAGCTGGCCCATCGCGGCTGCCGCCTCGACGTCGTGGCCCACCACGTCGCCGATGACCACGCCCACCACGTCTGGCGCGATCTGCAGCACGTCGTACCAGTCGCCGCCCACCTGCACGTTCTCGGAGTTGGGCGCGTAGTACGTCCACACGTCGAGGCCGTCGACCTCGGCCTGCTCCGGCAGCATCGCGCGCTGCAGGGTCTCGGCGAGCCGGTGCTCACGGTCGTACAGGCGCGCGTTGTCGACCACGAGACCCACCCGCCGGGCCGTCAGCTCGAGGACCGTCATCGTCGACGGCTCGACCGCCGCCAGCCCGCCCGGCTCGCGCGGCAGCACGACGAGCACGCCGAGCACCCGTCGCCTGCCGGGAACCGGGTAGACGACGGCCCGACGGTCACCCGTGGCCCGCTCGTCGTGCCCGGGCTCCTGTGCGACGTGACGCGTCAGCCACGCGGAGGCGCTGCCGGGGGCGAACGCGCCGTCGAGGTCGAGCTCGACGGGCCGGTCGCGCTCGCCGTCGAGCAGCAGCTGCACCGCGTCGCGCGGGTAGCGCGCGGGCGCCCCGTCCAGCCCCGGCCCGGGGTTCGCCGGGTCCTCGCCGGGCGCTGCTCGGTGCGTCTCCCCGTGCCGGCTGTCGCTGTGCCGGTGGCCCTTGCCGGTCGGCGGGTGCCCGGGGTCCACCCCGTCCGCCGAGCGCAGGCCGCCGTCGTTCAGGTAGAACGCCGCCCAGCCGACCACGGCACGGCGCAGCAGCATCGCGATCTCCCGCAGCGCGTGCGGGTCGTCCACGTCCATCAGCAGGTCGGACACCTGGGCGATGAGGCCGAGGCTGCGGCGCTCCCGGCGCTCCACCTCGACGATCGCGGCCTGCTCGGCGTCGTGCGACAGCTGCGCCGTCAGGTCCTGCAGAGCGACCACCCAGTGCGTCACCGGACCGTCGCCGTCGCGCACCGGGGACAGGTGCGCGCGGCACGTGAACCGCGAGCCGTCGGCGCGCTGGAGACGGACCGTCTGCTGCACCGGACGCCCGTCGAGGACCGCGGCCGTGAGGGACTCCACGTCGGCCGCGCACATCTCGGAGTCGCCGACGACCTCGCCGTGCCGGCGCTGCGCACCGTCCAGCCCGTAGCCGGTGGCGGTCTCGAACGCGGCGTTGACCCACACCACCTGCAGGTCGGGCCGTCCGGCGTCGAGGATGGCCATCGGCACCGCGGTCGACGCGAGGGCGAGCTCCCGCACCCTGTCGAGGGAGCGGTCGAGCGACTGGTCGGAGATCGGATGCGTGTGGGAGTTGACCACTACCACCTCCGATCGTCTAGCGTGCCGAACGGGCGAAACGTCGAAACACCGGCGCGGCGCCTTCCAGGACGGAACGGAAGGAGCACCGTGCGCGACGGTAACAGCACCACCCCCGAGGAGCCCGCGGACACCAGCGCGCTCGACCCGAGCAGCAGCGTGGTGGGTGAACCGGGGACGGTCCACGTGATCGTCGGCGCCGACCGCACCCGCATCGTGCTCTCCGGCGAGGTCGACGCGGACCTCGGCCCCGAGCTCCAGGAGGCGACCGCCGAGGCCGAGCAGCTCGGGCTCCCGATCGAGGTCGACGCGCACCACGTCACGTTCATGGACTCGTCGGGCGTGGCGTTCCTCGCCCGACTGTCCATCCGCTCCCAGCACCGCGTGCGGCTGCTGCGCGTCCCGCCGACCGTGCGGTTCCTGCTCGAGGTCACGCGCATCGGGGAGCTGGTCGACGTCGTCGAGGGCGACGACGAGGCCGCCTTCCAGCCGGTCGGCGACAGCGCCGGCGGCGACACCGGGCCAGGCGCGGCCTGACGCCTCACCTGCGTCTCACGCACGAAGGCCCCGCGACCGTGAGGTGCGGGGCCTTCGTCGTGCATCGTGCCGGTGTCGTCAGGCGAGCTTGTTGCCGGCCGAACGCAGCTGCTGCGCGGCCTCGACGATGCGCTGGGCCATGCCCGCCTCGGCGAGCTTGCCCCAGGCGCGCGGGTCGTACGCCTTCTTGTTGCCGACCTCGCCGTCGACCTTCAGGACGCCGTCGTAGTTCGTGAAGATGTGGCCGACGACCGGACGGGTGAACGCGTACTGCGTGTCCGTGTCGATGTTCATCTTGATGACGCCGTTGTCGACGGCCTCGCTGATCTCGGCGGCGGTCGAGCCCGAGCCACCGTGGAACACGAGGTCGAACGGCGACTCCTTGCCGAGCTTGTCGCCGACGGCCTTCTGGATGTCCGCGAGGATCGACGGGCGCAGCTTGACCGCACCCGGCTTGTACACGCCGTGCACGTTGCCGAAGGTGAGAGCCGTCAGGTAGCGGCCCTTCTCGCCGGAACCCAGCGCGGCGACCGTCGCCAGGCCGTCCTCGGCCGTCGTGTAGAGCTTCTCGTTGATCTCGGCCTCGTGGCCGTCCTCCTCGCCACCGACCACGCCGACCTCGATCTCGAGGATCGTGCGCGCCGCGCGCGAGAGCTCGAGGAGCTCGGCGGCGATGACGAGGTTCTCGTCCAGCGGGATGTCCGAGCCGTCGAACATGTGCGACTGGAACGTCGGGTTCTCGCCGCGCTTGACCTGCTCGGCCTCCAGCGCGAGCAGCGGGCGGACCCACGAGTCGAGGTTCTTCTTGACGCAGTGGTCCGTGTGGAGGGCGACCGTGATGCCGTAGCCCTTCGCGACCTCCGCCGCGTAGGCGGCCAGGGCCAGCGAGCCCGAGACGCGGTCCTTCACGGTGGAGCCGGAGGCATACTCCGCGCCACCGACGGAGACCTGGAGGATGCCGTCCGACTCGGCCTCCGCGAAGCCCTGCAGCGCGGCGGTGACGGTCTGGGAGGACGTGATGTTCACGGCGGGGTAGGCGAACTTGCCTGCCTTCGCCCGGTCGATCATCTCGGCGTAGACCTCAGGGGTGGCGATGGCCATCTGCAGCATCTCCTGCGTTGGGTGGTGGGGCGGTGTCGGTCTGAGTTTGCCACTACTGCGCGAGGTGCCGGTCGGGACGTCCTGCCTACGGACGGTGGGCCGTGGGGTGGGAGGTTGCCGTGCTCGCACCGGTCGTCGGGCGTCGGCCTGTGCGGCGGAGGGGGCGCGAGCTGTGTCGCGAGCTGTGTCGCGAGCTGTGTCGCGAGCCGTCCACAGCCCTTGACCCGGGCTTTTGCACACCCCGTCCCCTGGTGCCCTTGCGTGCGGCCGGTTCCGGTTCGGGCAAGATCGTACGTATGTTCGATTCGATGCGCGGTGGTGGCGGTGGCGGCGTGCGCGCTGCCGGTGCTGCCGGATCGGCTGACGAGGTCGGGAGCAGGGCAGCCTCTCCCGGAGTCGCGGGTGCCCGGCCGGGCGGGGCGGTGGCCGTGAGACGCGGGTGGGCGGATCACTCCGTCGCCGCGCTCCGGATGCTGGCGGACGAGTCGGACCGGTGCGGTGCGTGGTCCGCCGAGGATCGCGCCGACGCGCTGGCGGCCCTGGACAGGGTCGACGGACTGGTCGCCACCGTGAGGGCCCGGCTGCTGGTGGCCGAGCGGGATGCCGGCACGGCGATCCGACCGGGCGACGCGTCGTTCGAGGCGGCCCACGCCCGGCGGTCCCGCGTCGGACCGGCCGGAGCCGCACGCCAGGTGCGCCAGGCCGACGCGCTCGCCTCGATGCCCGCGATCGCGGACGCGCTCGCAGCCGGGAGCCTGCCCGTCTCGCACCTCGACGCGGTCGCGCGAACCGCTGCCGCTGCCTCGCCGGCGGTCGGCGCGCTCCTCACGTCCGCCTCCGGGCAGAGCACCGTGCTCGCGATGGCCCGCGCGCACGACGCACCGGCGTTCGCCCGCTCGCTCACCGGGTGGGTCGCGGCGCACGACCCCGCCGCGCTCGAGGACGGGCACCAGGCGCAGCGGCGGGCCCGCTTCCTGCACCTGTCCCACCAGGCCGACGGCACGTTCGTCCGAGGACGCCTGGACAGCATGGCGGGCCACCGCCTCCAGCTCGCCCTCGAGGCGACGGGCCAGTCACCGGACGACGACCGCAGCGCCGAGCAGGCACGCGCCGACGCGTTGGCCGCGCTCGCCGACCGGGCGCTCTGCGCACCCGAGACCACGTCAGGGACCTCCCAGCGGGCGCACGTGTCGGTGCTGGTCGACGCGGAGACGCTCGCCGAGGTGCGCGCCCGGCACGAGCGGTTCGACGCCGCGAGCGGGCTGCAGGGCGCGCCTGGCGCTCTCGGGCCCGAGGCCGACCTCACGACCGGCACCGCGAGCGCCCGGACGGCGGCCGCCCTCACGACCGAGAGGACGGCGACGCCTGATCGGGCCACGACCCGCGACGGAATGGTCCGGCCGGCGACCCTCGAGGACGGCACACCTGTGCCTGCGTCCGAGCTCGCCCGGCTGCTGTGCGACAGCGAGCTCACCCGAATGGTGCTCACCGCCGAGAGCGTCCCGCTGGACCTCGGCCGCACGGTGCGCACCTACACCGGCACGCAGCGCCGCGCGGTCGTCGCGCGTGACCGCCGGTGCGCGTGGCCGTCCTGCGCGACCCCGGCCCGGTGGGGCGAGGTCCACCACATCCGGTGGTGGGACCGCGACGGTGGACGCACGTCGGTCACGAACGGCGTGCTCCTGTGCTCGTTCCACCACCACGAGGTCCACCGGCGGAACCTGACGATCGAACGGCACACGTCCCCGCCGTCGCCGGCCCGCCCGCGAGGCGGCGACGGTTCAGCGAGCGGCGCCGCCGGCCAGCGACCTGCAGGAGGACTCGCGGCGAGCGCGTCGGCTCGCGACCCTGCTCGGAGCGAGCCCGCGCACCGTCAGGCGCCGCCGGGCTCGGGTCCGCCGGATCGACGAGCACCGGCCCGCTACACCTTCCGGACCCCGGACGGTCGGGTCGTCGCGGCGCCTCCGTGAGGCCTGGTCGACGCCGGTCGACGCCGGTCGACGCCGGTCGACGCCCGCCATTGGCCGCTTCCGCGTCATCGACGTTCGTCAGCGCGTCGGGCGACGGCGTTGCGGTCAGCAAGGTCGGCGCGAGTTGGCGCGCGGCGACGCACGTCGGCACGCGTCGACGCACGTCGGCACGCGTCGACGCACGTCGGCACGCGGTGGCGCGCGTCTGCGTGCGTCGGCGTCGGCCGACGCGGTGCCGGCACTCGCCTCTCCTTCGCGTGTCAGTCCGTGCGTCCGGCGTGCTGGGCGATCCAGGCGTGCATGGCGATCGCGGCGGCGGCACCGGCGTTGATCGACCGCGTGGACCCGAACTGGGCGATGTGCAGCACGTCGACCGCGGAGGCACGGGCGGCGTCGGACAGGCCCACGGACTCCTGGCCGAACAGGAGGACGCACGAGCGCGGCAGCGGGTAGCCCTCGAGCGGCACCGAGCCCGGGAGGTTGTCGATGCCCAGCACCGGGATCGGATCGCCGTCGGGGCCGGCCGTGGCCGCCCAGCCGAGCAGGTCCTCGACGGTCGGGTGATGCCGCACGTGCTGGTAGCGGTCGGTCACCATCGCGCCACGGCGGTTCCAGCGGCGGCGGCCGACGATGTGCACCTCGGCCGCGGCGAAGGCGTTGGCGGTGCGGACGACCGAGCCGATGTTGAGGTCGTGCGCCCAGTTCTCGACGGCCACGTGGAAGGGGTGCCGGCGGGTGTCGAGGTCGGCGACGATCGCCTCGACCGTCCAGTAGCGGTACTGGTCGACGACGTTGCGCCTGTCGCCATGCGCGAGGAGCTCGGGGTCGTAGCGGGGGTCGTCGGGCAACGGACCTTCCCACGGACCGACGCCGACCGCGTCGAGGTCCCGGGCCTGGTGCGCGGGCTCGTGCGGCAGGTCTGGCGTCGACCGGTCGCCGAAGTCGTCCGTGCCGTCTGTGTCGGCGGTGTCGGCGGTGTCGTCCTGCTCGGGCTGGGGCTCCACGCGCGCCACGGTAGTGGCCCCACGCGGCACCCCGGCTCGACGTGCTCGCGCCGACAGACCCGGGACGTTCATGCAGGCGCGACAGCCGGGCAGCCGTGCGACAGATGCCCGACCCGGGAGCGTGGTGGCGTGGTCGAGGGGTGGCGCGGCCGGCGCGGCGGCGTGGTCGAGAAGGTCGCGCAGCCGGCGCGGCGGCGCGGTCGAGCCGGTGGCGCAGCCGGCGCGGCGGCATGGTCGAGACGGTCGCGCAGCCGGCGCGGCGGCATGGTCGAGACGGTCGCGCAGCCGGCGCGGCGGCATGGTCGAGACGTTCGCGCAGCCGGCGCGGCGGCATGGTCGAGAAGGTGGCGCAGCCGCGCAGCGGCATGGTCAAGAAGGGGGCGCAGCGGCGCAGCGGCGCGGTCGAGGTGGCGCACGGTGCCCCGTCGTGCGCACGCCCCCGACCGCGCCGCGCCGGTCCGGTCGGCTGCGGAGAGACCGGACCGGGTCAGGCGGGCGTGGCCTCCAGCTCCACGACCGCCCAGGAGAGGGCCGGCAGGCGAAGGGTCACCGCACCGCCGTCGGCGGTGACGCCGTCGAGCGGCCGGAGCCCGACCGTGTCCTGCCGGTCCTGGGTGTTGGACGAGAACCGGTCGCCGCCGGCCGGGGTGTCGAGCACCTCGGCGCGGGTGATCCGCCCGGCGGTCCAGCCGCGCAGGTCGACGGTGACGTCGGCGGGGTCGTCGAGCCCGCGGTGCGCGAGGAAGAGCGCCACCCGGCCCGACTCCTGCGACCACGTCGCCGACACGTCGACGAGGTCGACGTCGCCGAACCGCGACGTGTCGTACCGATCGGACCGGACGACGGCCCGGAGGATCTCGCCTCGGGCGAGCGCGGCCATGCGGGCGAACGGCCAGAAGATCGACTGCCGCCAGGCGGGGCCGCCCTCCTCGGACCGGATGGGCGCGATGACGTTGACGAGCTGCGCCTGGTTGGCGATCTTCACGCGGTCACCGTGACGGAGGAGCGAGTTGAGCAGCGTCCCGACGACGACCGCGTCGGTGACGTTGTACTCGTCCTCGATGATCCGCGGGTGCTCGCGCCAGATGTTCCGCTCGGCGATCACGTGCGGCTGGTCCTCGGTGTCCTTGCCGGTCTGGTACCAGACGTTCCACTCGTCGAACGAGAGGTTGATGCGCTTGCGGTGCTTTCCGGCGGCGCGGACGGCGTCGGCGGTGGCGACGACGGACTCGATGAAGTGGTCCATGTCGACGGCGGAGCCGAGGAACGACGCATGGTCACCGTCGTGCTCCTGGTAGTAGGCGTGCAGGGACACGTAGTCGACCTGGTCGTACGTGTGCCGCAGCACGGTCTGCTCCCACGACCCGAAGGTCGGCATCTGCGAGCTCGACGAGCCGCAGGCGACGAGCTCGATGGTCGGGTCGACGAGCCGCATGGCCTTGGCGGCCTCGACGGCGAGCCGCCCGTACTCGTCGGCCGTCTTGGCGCCCATCTGCCAGGGGCCGTCCATCTCGTTGCCGAGGCACCACAGCTTGATGTCGAACGGCTCGTCGTGGCCGTTCTTACGCCGCAGGTCCGACAGCTCCGTGCCGCCGGGGTGGTTGGCGTACTCGACGAGCGCGCGGGCCTCGTCGACCCCGCGGGTGCCGAGGTTGACGGCCTCCATGATCTCGACGTCCGCGACGCGAGCCCAGTCGACGAACTCGTGCAGGCCGAAGGCGTTCGACTCGACGGTGTGCCAGGCGCCGTCGAGCCGGCGTGGGCGCTCGGACGCCGGCCCGACGCCGTCCTCCCACCGGTACCCGGAGACGAAGTTGCCGCCGGGGTACCGGACGACGGTCGGGCCCATCTCGCGGACGAGGTCGAGCACGTCGGTACGGAACCCCTGGTCGTCGGCCGCGGCGTGGCCGGGCTCGTAGATGCCGGTGTAGACGCACCGACCCATGTGCTCGACGAACGAGCCGAAGATCCGGCGGGGTACCTCACCGGCGGTGAAGTCACGGTCGAGCGTCACGTGTGCGGTGGTCATGAGACTCCTCAGGTCGCGGGGAGGTGGAACTGATGGATCAGGTGGGACAGGTGGTGCCAGGGCTCACTGACCGCCGAAGCCGGTCGTCGAGAACCCACGGATGATCTGCCGCTGGAAGAAGAGGAAGACCACGATCAGGGGGAGCGCCGCGAGGACGGCGGACGCCATCGTCTGGGCGTACTGCAGGCCGTAGGCCGACTTCACGGTCTGGAGGCCGACGGGCAGGGTCATCAGCGAGGCGTCGCTCGTGATGATGAACGGCCACAGGAAGTTGTTCCACGCCGCGATGAACACGATGATCCCGACGGCCGCGAGGATGGGCCGGGACAGCGGCAGGACGATGGACCAGAACACCCGCAACCTGCCGGCGCCGTCGATGCGAGCGGCGTCCTCCAGCTCGACGGGTACCTGCTCGAAGAACTTCATCAGCACGAACACCATGGCCGGGGCGACGACCTGCGGAAGGATGATCGCCCAGTACGTGTCGACGAGGTTGAGGGTGAGCATCTCGTAGAACAGCGGCACGATCAGCACGGGCGGCGGCACGATGATCGAGGCGATGATCAGCCAGAACAGCCAGCGGCGGCCGCGGAAGTCGATCCGCGCCAGGGCGTACGCCGCGAGCGACGACACGACCAGCGTGATGACCGTGATCGCCGTCGCGGTCAGCAGGCTGTTCCAGGTCCACAGCGGGATGTTCCCCTCGCGGAGCACGTTCGTGTACGCGTCGGTCGTGAAGCCGTCGGAGGGGAGCCACGACACGGGGGTCGCGGCGGCGGACGTCTCGGACTTGAACGACGTCACGACCGCCCACAGGAACGGCAGCAGCCAGGCGAAGGCCATGACGACGAGTGCGACGATCGCGACGATCCGACCGGGCGTGGCGAACTTCTCGCCGGTCCGCAGGTTCGCGGCCCGGGCGAACCGGCCCGCGGCCGGCCGGTAGGCCGTCCTCGGGCGGGGCGCGACGGTGGTGGTCATGACTCGCTCCTCCGCATCGTGAACCGGGCCTGGACCAGCGACACGATCACGATCACCGCGAAGAAGATGTAGGCGATCGACGACGCGTACCCGAACCGGTACCCGGTGAAGCCGGTCTCGAAGATGTACTGCACGACGGGCCGTGTGACGCCGCCGGGGCCTCCGTTGGTCATGACGTAGATCTGGTCGAACACCTTGAGCGACGCGAGGATCTGCAGGATGACGATGAGCGCCGTGGTCGGGCCGAGCTGCGGGATCGTGATGGAGCGGACCTGCCGCCACCGACCGGCCCCATCGAGCGCGGACGCCTCGTACTGCTGCTCGGGGATGTTCTGCAGGGCCGTCAGGTAGAGCAGGAAGTTGAACCCGACGGTCCACCACAGCGTCTCGACGACGACCGCGAGCATGGCCCACGTCGGGTCCTGCAACCACGCCTGTCCTTCGATGCCGACGGCGCCGAGGAGGTAGTTCACGAGGCCGAGCTGCGGGTTGTACATCCAGATCCAGAACTGCGCGGCGACGGTCGACGCCATGAGGAACGGCATGAAGTACGACAGCCGCCACAGCCACTGGCCGGGCAGCCCCTGGAACACGAGCAGGGCCATCACGAGGGCGACGATCACGAGCGGGATGGTCGACAGCACGGTGAACCACGCCGTGTTGAGCATCGAGCGCCACATGATCGGGTCCTTCAGGGCCTCCGCGTAGTTGGCGAGGCCGAGGAAGTCCCCGCCGGCGCCGGTGATGCTCTCGCCGGTGAAGCTGAGGTAGAAGCCGTGGACCAGCGGCCACACCAGGAACATCACGAAGACGATCACGAACGGGGCGACGAACAACCAGCCGACCTGCGTGTTCCGCGAGCGTTGCGTGCGGGTGCGTGACTGGTCGGTGGCTGCCGGGCGGGCGCGCGTCGCGCCGCTGAGGTCGAGGGCTGCAGATGACACGATCGGACTCCTTCGTCGATCGGGGTGTCGGGGGTCAGACCGGGTTGGGTTTGGCGAGCTGGACGTTGACGCGTCGGACGAACGCGGCGAAGCCCTTGGCCGCGTCGGCGCCGTCCAGGTAGACGTTCTGCACGGTCTCCAGGAAGTAGTTCTGGAAGTCGCTGCCGGATCCGGTGAACCACGCCTCCGGGTCGTAGTTGAGGATCTCGGCCGCGGGTGCGTAGTGCGCCTGCGGCAGGAGCGCCTGGTACTCGGGGCTCTGGACGACCGGCTGGAACGCCGGGATGTGCCCCGCCTCCGCCCACGCGAGCGACTGGTGCAGGAGGTCGCTGACGAACTGGTAGGTGGCCTTGCGCTGCACGGGGTCCGGCTTGGACTGGTGCGGGAGCGTGAACGCGTGCGAGTCGGCGTAGGCCGCCGGGGTGCCGAACAGCGTCGGGATCGGCATGGCGTCGAACTTGATGCCCGCGTTCTTGGCGGTGGGGAGCTCCCAGACGCCCGTGAAGAACATGCCGCTCTCCCCCGACATGAACTCCGACACCGCGGTGCCGTAGTCGCCGTTGGGTGTGCAGATCGTGCCGTCGAGCAGCTGCTGGATGAACTCGAGGGACTCGACGGCCGCGTCGTCGTCGACCTGCGCGGTGAGGCCGGACAGGTCGAACTCGGCGTCGTGCTGCTTGTAGAGCGTGTAGAACAGCCGCCACATCTGCGCGCCGTCACCGAGGTACCCGTACGAGAGGCCGTGCTTGCCGGTGACGGCCTGCATGGCGCGGGCGACCTCGAGGAACTGGTCGGGGCTGGTGATCGGTGCGAGCTGCCCGTCGGACCCGAGCACGCCGGCCTTCTCGGCGACGTCCGTGTTGTACATCATGATGAACGGGTGCGAGTCGAGGGCGATGGAGTACTGCGTCCCGCCCAGCCCGCCCTTCGCCCAGACGCGTTCGAGGAAGTCCGCCTGCGCGACGTCCACGTCGGCCAGCATGTCGAGGTCCCACGGGTCCAGCAGGCCACCGGGGGCGTACCCGGGGACGCGTGACGCGTGCATGATCGCGACGTCAGGGGCCCGGCCGCCGACGCTCGCCATCGCCAGCTTCGTGTAGTACGGCGCACCCCAGGCCAGCACGGTCTGGGTGGCGTGGTAGCCGTTCTTCTCGTTGTTCACGTCGGTGACGAGGTTGGCCATGTTGATGCCGTCACCGCCGCTGAGCAGGTGCCAGAACGACAGCTCGGGCACCCCGGACGCCGCGGCGCTCGACGGCGCGCAGCCGGCGAGGCCGCCGAGCACCGCCCCGCCACCGAGAGCGGCGAGCGAGCCGAGGAGCATCTGCCGGCGGCTGAGCTCGACGTTGGCGGCGCGTGCGACGAGGTCCTGCGGACCGGGTGGTGCGTGGTGCGTTCTCATGCCCTCACCCCTTCGTGAGACACGGTGTTTCAACGTTGTACTCCTGTACGGGACCGAGCGCTCCCGGAAGTCCTTCGCGGCCCGGTGTGCTCGGTCGGACGATCATTACATCGTTGGAACGGGTGGGCAAGAGGGGAGAGCGGGGACGTATCGGACACGCGCGACCGGACGAGCGGGGTCGGGCAGGCAACGACCGGACACCCGGAATCTGGCACGCGCCCTGAGACCGAAGGTCGGACACACCCAGGGCCGGACACACCCAGGGCGGCACACCCAGGGTCGGACACAACCAGGGCCCGGCACACCCAGGGTCGGACCTACCCAAGGTCCAGCACACCCAGGGCCCGGCATCCCCAGGGTCCGGCATCCTCAGGGCCCGGCACCCTCAGGGCCCGGCACCCCCAGGGCCCGGGACCCCCAGGATCGGGCACACCCGGGTCCGACACCCGGGATCAGCCCGCCCGGTGCGCCCGTCCGCCGCCGGCCGCCGGCGCGGTGCTCTCCCGGACCACCACGTGGTGCGGCACCATGACCCGCCGCGGGGTCCGCTGCGGGTCCGCGATCCGCTCGGCGAGCAGGTCGAGCGTCACCACGACGAGTTCACGCAGGTCGAACGACACCGTCGTCAGGGGCGGCACGGCGTACCGGCTGGCGACGACGTCGTCGAACCCGGCGACCGCGACGTCGTCGGGCACCCGCAGCCCCCGCTCCCAGAGCACGCTCACCGCACCGACGGCCATGGAGTCCGTGAAGCAGAAGAACGCGTCAGGCGCGTCGTGCTCGTCGAGGAACGCCCGGACGCCGTCGACCGCTGCCTCGGTGGTCCACCGCGGCACCGTCACCTCGAGGACCGGGTCGTGCGGGACCCCCGCCGCCGCGAGCGCCTGCCGGTACCCCTCGACCCGTTGCCTGGCGGCGGCCGTCTCGATCGCGCCCGGTCCTCCGACGACGGCGATGCGCCGCCGTCCCGTCGCGAGCAGGTGCTCGGTCATGTGCCGCGAGCCGAGGACGCTGTCGACGCCGACCTGGTCGGTGCGGTCCTGGACCACCTCGCCGATGAGCACCGTCGGCGGCAGGGGCACGCGCGCGATGTCGACCTCGTCGTTGATCGCCGAGTCCTCGAGCGAGACGGGGTTGAGCACGAGCCCGTCGACGAGCTGCGACCGCGCACGCGACAGCAGGTCGCGCTCACGTCGGGGCTCGGCGGCCGTCTCCTCGATCTGCACGCCCCAGCCGCGGGCGTGCCCCTCCTCGACGAAGTGGTGCGCGAGCTCGGCGGAGTACGCCGTCGACAGGTCGGGCAGCGCGAGGGCAATGAGCCCGTACCGGCCGTTGCGCAGGCCGCGGGCGCCGAGGTTCGGTACGTAGTCGAGCTCGGCGAGGGCCTCCTCGACGCGGGCACGCGTCTCGGGCCGCACGAACACCGTGCCGTTGATGACGTTCGAGACCGTCTTCGGGGACACCCCGGCGCGAGCCGCCACGTCCTTCACGGTGGACCGCACCGCACCTCCTGCGACGAACCTGACGAACCTGCGACGAACCTGCGACGGACGGACCGGCCGCGTCGGCCCCGCGAGCGACGGTCGACCCATTGTCCACGTGCCCCCACAGGCCACGCACACCCTGGTCACACGCTCGCACGTGGCGCCCACAGGCCGCACCGTAGGCTGGTGCGCATGCTCACGACGACGGCCCTCGCGGCCGCCCTGCCCGCCGTCCATGCGGGCGCCCCCGTGCACACGCTCCTCCCCGACTTCCTCGACGCCCAGCACCTCATCGACTCGTTCGGGACGGCCGCGCTGGTCGGCATCCTCGCCGTGATCTTCATCGAGGTCGGCCTGCTCTTCCCCATCCTGCCGGGCGACTCGATGCTGTTCACCGCCGGTGCGCTCGTCGCCCAGGACTCCCTCGACATCCCCATCGGCATCTGGCCGCTGTCGCTGATCCTCGTCCTCACGGCGTTCGCCGGGACGCAGTGCGGCTACTGGATCGGCCGCGGTCTCGGCCCGAAGGTGTTCAACAAGCCCGACTCGCGGTTCTTCAAGCAGAAGTACATCGACCAGACGTACGCCTACTTCGACAAGTACGGCGGCCGGACGCTGATCGTCGCGCAGTTCATCCCGTTCGTGCGCACGTACGCGTCCGTGGCCGCCGGCGTCGGGCGGATGCCGTACAAGCACTTCGTGAAGTGGAACGCGATCGGCGTGGTGCTGTGGGCCGGCGGCGTGACCTGGCTCGGCTACGGGCTCGGGAACATCACGTTCATCAAGGACAACATCGAGGCCCTGCTGGTCCTCGTGGTGCTGTTCTCGGTGACGCCCATCCTCGTCGAGGTCTGGCGCAAGCGTCGCCGGGACCGGGCCGCCGCGGCCGCGGGCCTGCCGGTCACCGAGCGCGACGAGCGCTACGACGAGCCGGCCGAGCGCGAGGCCGTCGAGCGCAAGGCCTTCGGGGCATGACGAGGGAGATCCGTTCGTGGCTGTCCGACATGGACGGCGTCCTCGTGCACGAGGGCACCGCGCTGCCGGGCGCCGCGGACTTCGTGCGGGCCCTGCGGGACGCCGGGCGGCCGTTCCTCATCCTCACCAACAACTCGATCTTCACCCCGCGTGACCTGCGCGCCCGCCTGTCGACGTCCGGCATCGACGTGCCCGAGGACGCCATCTGGACCTCCGCGCTCGCCACCGCGCAGTTCCTCACCGACCAGATGCCCGGCGGGTCCGCGTACGTCATCGGCGAGGCCGGCCTGACGACCGCGCTCTACGAGGCCGGGTACACGCTGACGGCCGCCGAGCCCGACTTCGTGGTGCTCGGCGAGACGCGCACCTACTCGTTCGAGGCGATCACCCAGGCCATCCGGCTCATCCAGGGCGGTGCACGGTTCATCGCGACGAACCCGGACGTCACCGGCCCGAGCGCCGAGGGCGACCTGCCGGCCACCGGCGCCGTCGCCGCGATGATCCAGGCGGCCACGCGCCGGCAGCCCTACTTCGTCGGGAAGCCCAACCCCGTGATGATGCGCACCGCGCTCAACCGGATCGGGGCCCACTCCGAGACCACCGCGATGGTCGGCGACCGGATGGACACCGACGTCGTGGCCGGCATCGAGGCCGGTCTGAAGACGTTCCTCGTGCTGTCCGGGTCGACGAGCGCCGAGGAGATCAAGCGCTACCCGTTCCGGCCCAGCGAGGTGCTGGACTCCGTCGCCGACCTCGTCTCCCGCGTGTAGCCACGCGGCGCGCCGCCGCGCCCCGGCCGTCTCGCCGCCCGACGAGCCTCGCCGGGCCCTCCCCCGCCGGCGATGCCTGCCGTGAGGTCTCGAACGACGATGCCGCGCCTCGCGTCAGCCGGTCTCGCGTCGGTGAGTCGTGCGTCTGGGCCGACCCGCGGGTTCGTCAGCCCGCGAGCGGCAGCGGGTAGACGAACGGGTCCGGGTCGGTGGTGAGCCGCGCGTGCGTCTCGACGTCGTACCGCTCCGCGCCGTACCGCAGCTTCGCCCGCTCGACGCCCTCGGCAGCGAAGCCCGCCCGGGTCGCGACCGCGCAGGACGCCGGGTTGTTCACCCGGTGCCCGAGCTCCAGCCGGAACAGGCCCAGCTCGTCGAGCGCCCAGCGCGCCACCGTCGCCAGCCCGCGCGTCGCGAGCCCCTGACCCCGGGCGCTGGCCGTCAGCCAGTAGAACGTCCAGGCCGTCTCGTGGACGTGCTCGACGCTGCCCACGCCGACGTTGCCGACCACCGTGCCGCCGGACACCACCGCGAAGTGGTGCACCGACGGGGACGACGGCACGAGCTCGCTCTCGATGAGCGCGGCGCACGCGTCGACCTCGGCGAGGTCCGCGCCACCGAGCTGGCGCGCGAGGTCGGGGCTCTCGAGGACGGCTGCGTGCAGCGCCCCCGCGTCCGCCGTCGTCCACCGTCGCAGGTGGGCGCTCGTCGTGGGGGCGCTCGTCGCGCGGGCGCTCGTCGCGTGGCCGGACGGCGTGCGGCTCGACGGCGTGCGGCTGGACGGTGTCCGGGTGCTCGTGGCGCGGCCGATCGCGGTGCGTGAGCTCGTCATGCGTGCGGTGCCCGTGCCGTCAGGCGAGACCGAGGTCCGTGAGGCCGAACAGGAAGTGGTACGGCACACCGAGCGCCTCGATCTTCTCCTGGGCACCCGTGCCGCGGTCGACGATCACGGCGACGCCGGCCACCTCGGCACCCGCCTCACGCACGGCCTCGACGGCGGTGATGGCCGACCCGCCCGTCGTCGACGTGTCCTCGACGACGACGACGCGCCGCCCGGCGATGTCCGGGCCCTCGATGCGGCGCTGCAGGCCGTGCGCCTTGCCCTCCTTGCGGACGACGAACGCGTCGAGGTCCTGCCCGCGGGACGCCGCGGCGTGCAGGAGCGACGTCGCGACCGGGTCGGCGCCGAGCGTCAGGCCGCCGACCGCGTCGATCTCGGCGGTGCCGAGGCCGACCTCCTCGAGCCGGTCCAGCAGCAGGTGCCCGATGAGCGGGGCGGCGCGGTGGTGCAGCGTCACGCGGCGGAGGTCCACGTAGTAGTCAGCCTCACGGCCCGACGACAGCGTGACCTTCCCGTGCACGACCGCGAGGTCCTGGATGAGCGCGAGGAGCTGCTCGCGGGGCGTCGGGGAGAGGTCCTGGGTCACGGCCGACAGGTTACCGGGCGGCTCGCGGTGCGACGCCCCTGGCGGTCGGTGCGCGACGCACGCTCCCGCCCGACGTCGCGGCACACGCCCAGGCCCGCGGTCGTCCGTCGGGCACGGCGCGGCTCCCCCGGCAGGGCGTGGGTGCCTTACTCCGCGCCGCCCTCCAGGGCCTTGCGGTACCGGCCGAACGCCCGCACGGCCGACCGCGGCGCGAGCCGGACCGCACCCGACACGAGCTGGTAGCGCAGGCTCGGCGTCGAGATCACGGCACCCCGACGGACGTCCGCGAGCGCCGTCGAGACGACGTCCTCCGCGTTCAGCCACGCGATCTCGGGGTACGCGCTGGTGTCGATGCGGCCTCGCTCGTGGAACTCGGTGTGCACGAAGCCGGGGCAGAGCGCGGTGGCGGTGACGCCCGTGCCGCGCAGCTCCACGGCGAGCCCCTCGGTGAACGAGCGGACCCAGGCCTTGTGCGCGGAGTACGTGCCGGAGGCGAGCAGCGCGGCGACCGACGCGACGTTGAGGACGGCTCCCCGGCCTCGCTCGACCATCGCCCCGGCGGCGGCGTGCGACAGGACGAGCACGGCGCGCACCATGACGTCGAGCGCGTCCTCCTCGCGGGCGAGGTCGCCGCCGACGAACCGCTGGTTCAGGCCGAGGCCCGCGTTGTTGACGAGCAGACCGACGGGGTTCTCGTCGCTGCGCAGCCGGTCGGCCACGCGCTCCATGCCGGCACGGTCGGACAGGTCGGCGACGAGCACCTCGGCGCGGACCCCGGCGGCGGCGCGCAGCTGGTCGGCCAGGCGGGTCAGGCGTTCCTCGTCGCGGGCCACGAGGACGACGTCGTGCCGGGCCGTGGCCAGCTGCCAGGCGAACTCCAGACCGAGGCCGGCGCTGGCACCGGTGACGAGTGCGGTTCCCATGCGGTCACCCTACGGACCGGGGGCGACCGGTCGCACGACATCACGCGCGGCGGGTCCGGCGGCCCGGGGGCGGGGCGTCCGGACCGGACTGCGGGACCGGGGCCGCGCGGTCGTTCGTCCGTCGTCCTGGTGGTGGGACCGTCCGAGGTCCGTCGCGGGGCTCGTCACCGACCCGTCCACAGCCTGCGATCGGGGCACGGGCGCCCACGACGGGCCGGGCGGGTGCCCGTCCTGTCGGCCCGCCCTCGTAGGGTGGGCGCGTGCCATCCCGACCGTCCGACGAGACCGCGTACGCCCCCGTCGGCGACCTCCCGTTCGCGTACGACGAGCCGCCGCTCGACGAGCCGCCGGACGACGAGCCCCCGTTCGGCGAGCCGCCGTACGACCCGGCGTACGACGACGTCCCGCCGGACCTCGTCGACCCGTGGTCGGCGGGCTCCGCGACGCCCCGGGGCGGGGCAGGCGGCGCGGTCGGCGCACCGCGGTCGTCGCGCGTCCGCGGCGCCGGCCTCGACCTCCCGGCCCGGGTGGCACCTCCTCGAGCGGCCGCGACGCTGCTCGACGACGGCCCGGCGCCGTCGGCGCTCGAGGTGCTGCGGCGGGTGTGGGGGTACGACGACTTCCGCGGCGACCAGGCCGAGATCATCGAGACCGTCGTGGGGGGCGGCGACGCGCTCGTCCTGATGCCCACGGGCGGCGGCAAGTCGCTCTGCTACCAGGTGCCCGCGCTCGTCCGGCCGGGGACCGGTGTCGTCGTCTCACCGCTGATCGCCCTCATGCAGGACCAGGTCGACGCGCTGTCCGCGCTCGGCGTGCGCGCCGGGTTCCTCAACTCGACGCAGCAGCCGCACGAGCGGCGGGCCGTCGAGCAGGCGTACCTGTCGGGCGAGCTGGACCTGCTGTACCTCGCGCCCGAGCGGCTGCGCGTCCGCGAGACGGTCGAGCTGCTGGACCAGGGCCGGATCGCGCTGTTCGCGATCGACGAGGCGCACTGCGTGTCCCAGTGGGGGCACGACTTCCGCCCCGACTACCTGCAGCTGTCGATGGTGCACGAGCGGTGGCCGGAGGTGCCGCGCATCGCGCTGACCGCGACGGCCACCGAGGCGACGCACGGGGAGATCGCCGAGCGGCTGCAGCTGCGCGAGGCCCGGCACTTCGTCGCCAGCTTCGACCGGCCCAACATCCAGTACCGCATCGCCCCCAAGGACAACCCCCGCGCCCAGCTCCTGCACCTGCTGCGCACCGAGCACCCGGGCGACGCGGGGATCGTGTACTGCCTCTCCCGCGCGTCCGTCGAGCAGACCGCCGCCTACCTCGTCGACCAGGGCATCCCGGCGCTCCCGTACCACGCGGGACTCGACCGGCAGGTCCGGGCCCGCAACCAGTCGCGGTTCCTGCGGGAGGACGGCGTCGTCATGGTCGCGACGATCGCGTTCGGCATGGGCATCGACAAGCCCGACGTGCGGTTCGTGGCTCACCTCGACCTGCCCAAGTCGGTCGAGGGGTACTACCAGGAGACCGGTCGGGCGGGGCGCGACGGGCTGCCGTCGACCGCGTGGCTCGCGTACGGGCTGGCCGACGTGGTGCAGCAGCGCCGCATGATCGACACCTCGGACGGCGACGCGGCCCACCGACGTCGCCTGACGCAGCACCTCGACGCGATGCTCGCCCTGTGCGAGACGGTGTCCTGCCGTCGGGTGCAGCTGCTCAACTACTTCGGTCAGAGCGGCGCCGAACCGTGCGGCAACTGCGACACGTGCCTGGCCCCGCCCGAGTCGTGGGACGGCACCGTCCCGGCGCAGAAGCTCCTCTCGACCGTGGTCCGGCTCGAGCAGCGTGGTCAGCGCTACGGCGTCGGGCACCTCGTCGACATCCTGCGCGGGAAGTCGACGCCGCGCGTGCAGCAGCTCGGCCACGCCTCGCTGTCCACGTTCGGCGTCGGTGCCGACCTGTCCGACGGCGAGTGGCGCGGCGTCGTGCGCCAGCTGCTCGCGATGGAGCTGCTCGGCGTCGACACCGACGGGTACGGCACCCTGCGGCTCGCGCCCGCGAGCGCCGAGGTGCTCCGCGGCGAGCGTGAGGTCCGGTTGCGTCGGGAGGTCGAGAAGGCGCCGCGCGCCCGGGCGTCCCGCGACGAGCGCGGCGGCCGACGGCCCGCCGCGGCGGATCTCGACGGGCCCGACACCGAGCTGTTCGAGCGTCTGCGGGCGTGGCGGGCCGGGGCCGCACGGGAGCAGGGCGTGCCGGCGTACGTGGTGTTCCACGACGCGACGCTGCGGGCCGTCGTCGAGCGGCGTCCGGCGTCGCTCGTCGAGCTCGGGACCATCAGCGGGGTCGGTGCGGCCAAGCTGGAGCGGTACGGGCCGGGCCTGCTCGCCGCCCTCGAGGGGACGGACGCCACCGACTGACGGCGCATGCACTCCGACACTCGCGCTCACTCCGACCTACGCACGCTGGACACTCGCACGCACTCAGACGTTCGCTCACACTGTGCCGTCTGCACGCACTCAGACGTTCGCTCGCACTGTGCCGTCTGCACGCACTTGGTGGTTCGCACGCACGCCGGCACTCGCGCGCACCCCCGACGTCGCACTCCTCCGACCGTGCACTCACGGTGGGTCACGCGCCGGCACCGTGCGGCGCCGTCCGGCACCGGTCAGCCGCGACGCCACGCCTCGGCCACGTCGCGGCAGGCCGCGCGATGCTCGGGCGGGACCACGAGGACGAGCCGGTGGTCGTGGTCGCTGTACTGCACGCGCAGGTCGACCCCGGCGTCGGCCATCCGCCGCGCCACCAGGCCGAGCTGCCCCGGCGTGCCCTGGTCCAGGGTCAGCAGGACGACGTCCGAGACCACGACGGGACCGATCCCTGCCTGCAGCAGCGCCACGCGCGCCCGGTCGGCGTCAGCGACGAGGAAGTGCGCGACGCCGACGCCCGCGTGCGAGAAGACGCCGCCTCCCTCGAGGCTCACTCCGGCTGTCCCGAGAGTCTCGCCGAGCTCGGCGAGCGCGCCGGGACGGTCGTCGAGCCAGACCTCGACGTCCTGCCAGGTCGCGGGACCCTCCGACGGCGCGGACACCGGCACAGACCTGTCACGTTCGGACCCGCCACGCTCGGACCCGTCACGCTCGGACCCGTCACGCTCGGTCACGACACCACGACCGTCGGGTGGACCAGGACGTTGGCCGTGAGGGAGTGCGCGACGTAGCACTCCTCGTGGGCACGATCGACGAGGACGCGCACGAGCTCGGGATCCGTCCCGGCGGCGACACGGACCACCGGCGACAGGTCGACCCTCGTCATCCGCACCGGCACCTCGCCGGCCGGCATCGTGCCGATGGCGTGGTCCGTGTAGGCGATGACGTCGACACCGTGGCGGGCCGCGACCGCGAGGAACGACAGCAGCTGGCACGAGCTCGCCGCCATCACCAGCAGCTGCTCGGGGTTGAGGAGGTCCGCGTCCCCTCGGAACGCCGCATCGGCGCTCAGCGCGACCCAGTCCGAGGGTCGCCGCCCCTCGACGACGGGACTCGTCTCTCGACCAGGGGACGCACAGTCCTCCCCGCCCCGGGGGCCGTCGGTTCCGACGGACCGACCCGAACCACCGCCGGTCCCGCCCGACCCACCCGGCGCACCCGGCGCACCCGGCGCACCCGGCGCACCCGCCGCACGGTGCCTCCGGGTGTACCTGCGGTATCCCTCCGCGGTCGACCCGGACCACTCCAGGTGCGTCCCGTAGATGTGGGTCGGGCTCGAGCCGGCCAGGGCCGAGGGTGCGTCGGCCGCTGCGGGGTCGGGTCCGGCTTGGAGGAGAGTGCCATCGGCACGGCGCGCGGCATCGACCGGGTGGACCGATGCGGACGGGAGGGGCCCGGGAGACGTGGACGGGAGGGGCCCGGCAGAACCGGTCAGTCGCGGCCCGGGAGACGCAGCCGGGCGCGGCCCGGGAGGCGCGGCCGGGCGCGGCACAGCGGTCGGGAGGGGCCCGAGCGAAGCGGGCGGGAGAGGCCCGGTGGAGGGAGGGGTCATGGCGGCACGGTAGGACCGGGACGTCTCGGCTCGGGCCGAAGTGTGCCGGGGTAGCGTCGAAGGCATGGGCAGGGACTTCTCGGTCGTCGGGCGGGCGTTGGCGGCACCGGTGCGCAGCACGTTCGTCGACCTCCTGATGGACGGGTCCCGGCGACCGGCCGGTGAGCTCGCCGCGAGCGCCGGGGTCACGGCGGCGACCGCGAGCGAGCACCTCGCCGTGCTCGTCGACGCGGGCCTGGTCCGCTGCGAGCCGCGAGGTCGTCAGCGGTTCTACGTGCTCGCCGACTCGTCGGTGGCGGCCGCGCTCGAGCACCTCGGCCACCTGTGCCCGCCCGCCCCGACGGCCACCTACCGCCAGACCCGGGACGCCCGCGAGCTCGCTGCGGCGCGGTTCTGCTACGACCACCTGGCAGGCCGGCTGGGCGTGGAGCTCCTGGACGCGATGCGCCGCTCGGGGTGGCTCGACCCCGACGACCCCGACGCCGAGCCGACGGGTGTCACGGACCTCGGTCGCCAGGCGCTCGCGGCGCGCGGCGTCCCTGTCGACGAGGTCGCCCGCGGGACCCGGCGGCTCGTCCGGGCCTGCCCCGACTGGACGGAGCGGCGGTCCCACCTGGCCGGCGCGCTCGGCGCGGCAGTCGCCGCACGCGTCGTGGACCTGGGGTGGGTCCGACGGCGGCCCCACGGCCGAGGTCTCGACGTGACGCCCACGGGCGCTGCCGAGCTCGCGCGCACGTGGGGCGCCGTCGTGCAGCCGACGACGCTCGCGGGCCGCGCCGGCTGACGCACGGCACCCGACACCGGGGACCGATGCCCGGCGACCGCAGGCGGCGAGCGCGAACGGCACAGCCGAAGAGCCCGATCGGCTGGAGTCGTCACCCCGGTGGCCGAGCCAGACCGGAGGCGCCACCCCGGTGGCCTAGCCAGACCGGCAGCGCCACCCCGGTGGCCGAGCCAGACCGGCAGCGCCACCCCGGTGGCCGAGCCAGACCGGCAGCGCCACCCCGGTGGCCGAGCCAGACCGGCAGCGCCACCCCGGTGGCC